>Ga0113563_10000487_pt1 | contig 19308 bp, 18 predicted proteins | sample Mud3Dept3metaG_FD_80117 | JGI IMG/M metagenome (GOLD analysis project Ga0113563, IMG submission 80117) | Freshwater wetland microbial communities from Ohio, USA, analyzing the effect of biotic and abiotic controls - Mud 3 Core 4 Depth 3... | ecosystem: Environmental > Aquatic > Freshwater >...
CGCTCTCGCGCAGCTCGATCGGCAGGTCGCAGTGGATGGTCACCAGCTCCTTGGAGAGCAGCGCCTGCTCGCGGTGGGCGAGCAGCCCCTCGCGGTAGGCCTTGCGCGAGAGCTCGCCGGCGCGTTCGAGCAGCGCCTCGACGGAGCCGTACTCGGTGACCAGCGCTCGCGCGCCCTTCTCGCCGATGCCCGGCACGCCGGGCACGTTGTCCACCGCGTCGCCCATCAGAGCTAGCACGTCGGCGACCTTCGCCGGCGGCACGCCGAAGTCCTCCTCGACCAGCTTCGCGTCGTAGAGCTTGCCGCGCCCCGAGTGGTAGAGCGAGACGCCGTCGCCGACCAGCTGGAACATGTCCTTGTCGGCGGTCACCAGCACGACTTCCCAGCCCTTCGCCGCGGCTTTGCGGGCGAGCGTCCCCATCACGTCGTCGGCCTCGAAGTTCTCGAGCTCGAGCATCGGGATGCGGAACGCCTCGATGGCGCGCCGGATCCAGGGGATCTGCGGCACCAGCTCCTCGGGCATCGGCGCGCGGTTGGCCTTGTAGTCGGCGAACCTCTCGGTGCGCACGGTCTGATCCGAGACGTCCAGGGCGACGCCCACGTAGTCCGGCCGCTCGTCGCGCAGGATCTTGCGCAGCATCTGCACGAAGCCGTAGACGGCGTTGATCGGCTGGCCCTTCGAGTTGGTCAGCTCGCGGATCGCGTAGAAGGCGCGGAAGATGTTGTGGAAGCCGTCGATGAGCAGGAGCTTCGGGCGCCCGGACACGCGCGCGAGCCTACCAGCGGCGGCGCCGCGGGCCGCGCGCTAGAGTCGCCGCGGGGAGGCCGCATGCCGGAGCTCGGGATGGCGGGACTGCTGGCGTGGCTCGGCGCGGGCCTGGTGGGCGGGGCGCTGGCGCGCGCGCTGCCGCGCCCGGAGCCGCGGGCGGGATGGGGGGCGGCGCTCGCGGTGGGTGCTCTGGGCGCGCTCGCCGCGGGAATGGGGGCGACCGCGCTCGGGTTCGGCGGGATCGCGGCGTTCTCGGCCGGGGCCACGCTCGTGGCCCTGCTCGGCGGCGCGCTCGCCGTCCACCTGCTGCGCCTCGCGCTCGGCGCGCGGCGCAGGACCTGAGCGCGGCTCAGGCGCGCCGGCGCGCCTGGTCGAGCAGGTGGCCGATCTCGGGCAGGACGAGGCGGTCCATGGCGAGCGCGAGCGCCTTGGGCGAGCCGGGCAGCAGGAAGACCGCCTTGCCGTCGGCGGTCCCCGCGCAGGCGCGCGAAAGCATCGCCGCACTGCCGATCTCCGCGAAGGAGAGTATCCGGAACAGCTCGCCGAAGCCGGGCAGCTCGCGCTCGAGCAGCGGCCGCACCGCCTCGGGCGAGAGGTCGCGCGGGCTCACTCCCGTGCCGCCGGTCAGCAGCACGACGTCCACCCGCCGGTCGCGCAGCGCGCCGCGCACGGCGTTGCGAATCTCGGCGACGCGGTCGCGCACCAGGGCGCGGCGCACGACCTCGAAGCCGGCGCGGCGCAGCCGGTCGACGAGCGCCGCGCCCGAGAGGTCGGTCTCCGCGGTGCGCGTGTCGGAGACGGTGACCACCGCCCAGCCGGGCCGGGCCGCCCCTGCCGCCGCCGTCGCGCGATGCTCCTCGACACCCACGGCGGCAAGCTAGCACGCCCCGGCGGGGGCCGGGGCCGCTGCTAGGATGCGCCGCCATGGAGCCGCGCCGGATCGCCGTCCTGGGCGTGCCGATGGACCTCGGCCAGCGCCGCCGCGGCGTCGACATGGGGCCCTCGGCGCTGCGCTACGGCCGCCTCGAGGACCGCCTCGAGGAGCTCGGCCACGACGTCCAGGACCTGGGCGACGTGATCGTCCCCGCCGCCGAGGAGCTCGGCATCTCGCACGACGGCCCGGGCGGCGGCATGGGCTTCCTCGACGAGATCCGCAAGGCCTGCGAGGCGACGGTCGAGAAGCTGCTCGCGCTGCCCGCGGAGGTCTTCCCGGTGGTGCTGGGCGGCGACCACTCGATCGCGATCGGCTCGGTCACCGGCTGCGCGCGCCGCCAGCGGTGCGGCGTGATCTGGGTCGACGCGCACGGCGACTTCAACACCACCGACACCTCGCCCTCCGGCAACATCCACGGCATGCCGCTCGCCGCGCTGTGCGGCATCGGCGACCGCCGCCTGGTGGAGATCGCCGGGCCGGGCGCGAAGCTCCGGCCCGAGGACGTGGCGCTGATCGGCGTGCGCGACCTCGACGGCAAGGAGCGCGACCTGATGCGCGAGGCCGGGGTCACGGTCTACACGATGGCGGAGGTGGACCGACTCGGCCTGCCGCGCATCTTCGAGCGCACGATGGCCCAGCTGGGCGACCTGCCGCGCCTGCACGTCTCCTTCGACGCCGACGTGCTCGACCCCGAGATCGCCCCCGGCGTGGGCACCCCGGTGCCCGGCGGCCTGACCTACCGCGAGGCGCACCTGCTGATGGAGCTGCTCTGCGACTCCGGCAAGGTCACCAGCCTCGACCTGGTCGAGGTCAATCCGATCCTCGACCGTAGGAACCGCACCGCCGACGAGCTCGTCGGCCTCACCGCCAGCCTGCTCGGCAAGAAGATCTACTAGCGGCAGCGCTCGAGCGCGTGGCCCTGCGCCGGCCGGCGACCGGGCTCCGGGGCGCCTTCACTGACAGGTCTCGTCAGCAAGGACTGGTACTTTCCTCGCATGATGCTCTCCAAGTCCCGCTACATGGCTGGGCGGCAGTGCCCGAAGCGGCTCTGGTTCGAGGTCAACGCGCGCGAGCGGGTGCCGGAGCCCGATGCGGCGACGGAGGCGATCTTCGAGCAGGGGCACGAGGTCGGGAGGCTGGCGCAGGGGCTCTTCCCCGGCGGCGTCGAGATCGACCGGGAACGGCTCGGGTGGGAGGGGGCGCTGGCCGCGACGGCGGAGGCGCTCGCGCGGCGGGTGCCGGTCTACGAGGCGGCGTTCGCCTTCGAGGGGGCGGCCTGCCGGGTGGACATCCTCGCGCCCGCCGAAGGGGGCGCGTGGGATCTCGTCGAGGTCAAGAGCACGACCTCGGCCAGGGAGCAGCACGTCGAGGACGTCGCGTTCCAGACCTGGGTGCTGCGCGGAGCCGGAGTCCCCGTGCGGCGCTCCCTGCTCTGCCATCTCGACTCGAGCTACGTCCGCCGGGGACCGCTCGAGCTCGGCCGGCTCTTCGCGCTCGAGGACCTGACGAACCAGGTCGCTCCGGCGCTCGCGGTCCTGCCTCCGGCCGTCCGGCGGCTCCGGGAGATCATGGCCCTGCCGGCAGCTCCGGAGATCGCGATCGGGCCCCACTGCTCGGACCCCTACGAGTGCCCGCTGATCTCCGCCTGCTGGTCCGACGTCCCCGACGACGGCGTGTTCACTCTCTACCGCGGCGGGCGCAGGTGCTGGGACCTCCTTGCGGGAGGCGCGCTCCACCTCCACGACATTCCCGCCGGGTTCCCGCTCACCGACTTCCAGTCGATCCAGGTGGCGGCCGCGCGCTCCGGGACGGCCCATGTGGACGGCGTCGCGCTCCGCGAGTTCCTCGGTCGGCTCGAGTTCCCGTTGCACTACTTCGACCTCGAGAGCTACGCCCTCGCCATCCCGCCCTTCGACGGGGTCCGGCCCTATCAGCAGGTCCCCTTCCAGTTCTCGCTCCACGTCGCGGACGCTCCCGGCGCCGCGCCGCGCGCGCTCGCGTTCCTGGCAGAGGGTGACGGCGACCCGCGGCGGGCGTTCATCGACGCGGCCCGGGAGGCGATCGGTCCCTCCGGCTCGATCGTCGCCTACTACGACAGCTTCGAGCGCGGCCGCCTCGAGGAGCTCGCGGACGCCTTTCCGGAGCACGCCGGCTGGCTCCGGGGTCTGTCGCCTCGTTTCGTGGATCTGCTCGCGCCGTTCCGGACCTTCGCCTACTACCACCCCGAGCAGCGCGGCAGCGCCTCGCTCAAGGCGGTGCTGCCGGTGCTCACCGGCCGGGGCCACGACCATCTGGAGATCCGGGAGGGCGGCGCCGCCGCGCGCGAGTTCCTGCGCGCCATCGACCCGGCGACCCCGCCGGAGGAACGCGAGCGCATCCGGAGCGCGCTGCTCGCCTACTGCGGGCGCGATACCGAGGGGATGGTGGAAGTGGTCGAGGCGCTGCGCGCGCTCGTGGACGGTCAGGGCGCGGGAATCTGAGGCGCTGCTCCGAGGCGACCGGCCCGACCCGCGCCCTCAGTTGTCGATCTCGTCGAGGTTGGTGTCGACGTTCGCGACGTCGCGCTTGGCGCCGGGGCTGACCACGATCTTGATCCAGGCGGTGCGGTAGCCGGCCAGCGAGAGCTGGACGAGGTACTCACCCGGACCCGGAAAGACGTACTGCTTGCCGCCACCGACGTCGTCCCAGTCGTCGGCGACGCCGATCGGGCTGCCGTCCACGGTGACCAGCGCGTCCTCCGGATCGACGTGGAACTCGGCCGCGCGGCGGGTCTCGAAGACCGACTCGATCGGCACCGCCGGGGCCGGCGGTGGCGCCGGCTCGGGCACGGCCACGGCCGGTTCCGGCGCGGCCGCCGCGGCGAGGGCAGGCGCCGCCGGCGCCACGGCCGGCGCGTCGGGGAGCAGCGGCTCGGGCGCCGGCTCGGGCTTCGGCTCCGGCTTCGGCGCCGGCTTCGGGACCACCGGCTCGGGCGCCGGCGCGGCCGGCTGGGGCAGCGGCGAGGCCGTGAACGCCGCCACCGGCTCGGCGCGGCCGACCTCCGGGACGGCCGGCGAGCGCGACATCAGACCGATCGCGACTGCCACGGCGAGCGCGAGCACCGCCGCGGCGCCGACCGCCATCCAGAACCCCGTGCGCGCGCGCGCGGGCGCCGCGCCCGTCGGCGCGGCGAGCGGCGCCGGCCCGGCGGGTGCGGGCGCCGGCACGGACGCGGGCACCGCCGCGGAGCGCGCGAGCAGCGCGGTGGGCGCCGTCTCGACCGGCGCGGCGAGCGCGCCGCCGGCGGCGAGCTGGCGCGCGCGCGCGGCGAAGGTGCGCGCGTCCGGGATGCGCGCCTCGCGGTCCTTGGCCAGTGTCCAGCGCAGGAACAGGGCGAGCCCGGTCGAGATCGACGCCGTCGTGCCGGCGTCCTCGAGCGGGTCCTCGTGCAGGATCTGGTAGACCAGCGTGGTCACCGTGTCGGCCGGGAACGGCTTCCTGCGCAGCAGCATCTCGAACAGCACGACGCCGAGCGAGAACAGGTCGCTCCGGCCATCGAGCGGCATGCCCTTGACCTGCTCGGGGGCCATGTAGGCCGGACTGCCCACCATCATGCCGGTGCGCGTCAGCTCGGTGCGCTCCCCGACCGCCTTGGCGACCCCGAAGTCGCTCACCTTGACCCGGCCGTGGCGGTCGATGAGCAGGTTCGCCGGCTTGACGTCGCGGTGGACGATGCCCGCCTCGTGGGCCGCCGCGAGCGCGTCGGCGGCCTGGGCGGCGATCTCGAGCGCGCGTTCCGGGGCCGGGAACTCGCCGCGCGCGAGCCGGTGCGCGAGCGACTCGCCCTCGACCAGCTCCATGACCAGGTAGAGGGAGTCGCCCTCGCTGCCCACGTCGTGGATGGCGACCACGTTGGGATGGTGGAGGCGTGCCGCGACGCGCGCCTCGCGCTCGAAGCGGGCGGCGATCTCGCCGCGGTCGTCGCCGTCCGCCGCCGCGGCGGCGATCATCTTGACCGCCACCACGCGCCCGAGCTTCGGGTCCTCGGCGCGGTAGACGGCGCCCATCGCGCCGCGCCCGACCTCGCCCAGGATGCGGTAGCGACCGACCGACTCGGGATGCCTGGCCGACATGGCGCGATTCTACGCGAGCGCCCCGGCGGGGGCGCGGGCCGCCTCAGCCCGGGATCCGCAGCTCCTCGGCGCCGCCGACCAGGCGCTCGAACTGCTCGCGGTAGCCGCGCGAGAGGGTCAGGCGGGTGCCGTCCCGCAGCAGCACCGAGTAGTCGCCGTGAAAGATGTGGTGGAGCTCCCGGATGCGCTCGATGTTGACGATCGCCGAGCGGTGGATGCGCGCGAAGAGGCGCGGGTCGAGGCGCGTCTCGAGCGAGCTCATGGTCTCGCGCAGGAGGTGGCTCTCCTTGCCGATGTGGAGGCGCACGTAGTTGCCGGAGGCCTCGATCCAGTCCACGTCCGCGGCGGTGACGAACACGATCCGCCCCACGCTGCGGATGACGAAGCGGCTCAGGTGGGGCTGCTCGCCGCGCAGCTCCTGGAGCATCAGCCGCAGCTGCTCGTCGAGCGCGGCCGGCGAGCGCCGGGCGAGAGCTTCGCGCGCGCGCTCGAGCGCCAGCCGCAGGCGCTCGCGGTCGAACGGCTTGAGCAGGTAGTCGAGGGCGTTGACCTCGAAGGCGCGCAGCGCGTGCTGGTCGTAGGCGGTGACGAAGACCACCTCCGGCGCGGCGCCCGCGGGCAGGCTCTCGAGCAGCTCGAAGCCGTCCTCCCCCGGCATCTGGACGTCGAGGAAGACCAGGTCCGGCCGCTCCTCGGCGATCAGCCGCCGCGCCTCGTCCGCGGAGGCGGCCTCGCCCACGACCTCGACGCCCTCCTCGCCGGCCAGCAGCCGGCGCAGGCGGGCGCGCGCGAGCGCTTCGTCGTCCACCACCAGCACCCGGAGGAGGTCGCTCATCGTCCCGGCTCCCGTCGCCACACCCCTACGATACGAACGGGGCGGGCTCGAGTTCTCGGAAGGGGACCAGGACCCGGGCGACGGCGCGGCGGCCGGGCTGGACTTCGAGCTCCAGCCGCCCGCGCGCGCCGTAGAGCTGCTCGAGGCGGGCGCGGGTGTTGTGGAGCCCGACCCCGGCGCCGCCGGCCGGCGCCCCGGCGCCCGGGGCCGCGGCCGCCGCGGGCAGCCCGTTGCACACCTCGAGCACCAGCTCGTCGCCCGCCCGCCGCGCGCTCAGGGTGACCTCGACCGGCTCGGCGCTGCGGCCGACGCCGTGCACGATGGCGTTCTCGACCAGCGGCTGGAGCACGAAGGCGGGCACCGCCGCGTCCTCGACCCCGGGCTCGACCCGGGTCGTGACCTCGAGCCGGTCGGAGTAGCGCATGCGCTCGAGGTCGAGGTAGCGGCCGACGAAGTCGAGCTCGCGCCCGAGCGGGATCTCCTGCTGGCCGTCGGACTCGAGCGCCTGGCGCAGCAGGTCCGAGAGGCGCACCAGCATGCGGTCCGCGGCCTCCGGGTTCTCGAACACCAGCGAGGAGATCGAGTTCAGCGCGTTGAACAGGAAGTGCGGCTGGAGCTGCATGCGCAGGGCCTGGAGCTCGGCGTGGGCGAGCTGGAGCTCGAGCCGGGTGGCCACCAGCTCCTTCTCGCGCAGGCCGCGGTCGTAGTCGCGCAGGTGGCGGAAGGCGACGATGCCCCAGTAGGTGAGCAGGTTGACGTGGAAGTTGTGGCGGAACGAGAAGGCCACCGCCTCGGCGAACGGCGTCGTGCGCCCGCGCCAGACGCGGATGATCTCGAAGAAGAGCTCGGAGAGCAGCAGGTGGAGCGCGGCCACGACCAGGCTGGCGGCGAGGTGGACCGCGACCGCGCGCAGGCGCGCGCGCCGGTCGCCGGCGATCGGGAACGCCCCGGCCAGCCGCAGCACGCCGAGCGCGAGCAGGCCCCAGAGCAGGTAGAAGGGGATGTTGACCAGCAGCGCGTCGGTCCACGGCATCGACCGCTCCCGCCCCGGAAACTGCCGGATCGCCGCCTCCGACGCGAAGAACAACCCCAGCCCGCCCCAGAGCAGGAGCCACAACGCGAAACTACGCACCTTCGACCACCCCCTGGCCACCCCGGACCTCCGCTCGGGACTCTATCGCCCGCTCGCGTCCCGCTACGGCGTCGGGCGGTCCAGGGTCCAGACCTGCCCGCCCTGGCCGACGAGGACGAGGTCGGGGCCGCGGGCGGCGAGGCCGGTGGGGCGGGTGAGGCCGGGGATGGCCCACGCCGCCGTGATCTCGTGGCTCACCGGGTCGATCGCGAGCAGGGTCGAGTGGGCGGCGCTCAGGGCCCAGAGATGGCCGTCGGCGAACGCCAGGCCGGTGACGTGGTACTCGGCGAGGCTGCGCTTCTCGCCGGCCAGGGCGAGGCCGCTCTCCGGTGCCAGGGCGGGGACGAACTCCTCGGAGAGCGTCATGTCGCGGCGGTCGAAGCGGGAAACGACGAGCTGGCGCTGGGTCTCGTTCGGCACGGCGACGGTCCAGAAGGAGTCGCGCCCCGGGTCGTAGGCGAGCGAGGAGACGTACATCAGGCGCGCGCGCACGGTCGCGAACCTGCCCCGGGAGAGCTCCTCGAAGGCGTCGAACGACTCGAGGAAGAAGCGGAAGTTCTTCTCCACGTCCGCCGCGTCGCTCTCGCGCAGGACGACGAAGCTCTTGTTCTCGGCCAGCGCCGCGATCGTCGTCGAATCGATCCAGGCCGCGCCCGGCAGCCCGCTCCCCATGTCCACCGAGAAGGCCGGATCGATCACCGTGTACCGGAGGACCCTCGAGAGGGAGCCATCGAGCACGAAGACGCCGTGCGCGTCGGTCGTGACCAGGAAGCGGCCGCTCGTCCCGTCGTAAGCGAGGTCGTCCGGCCTTCCCTTCAGCGAAACTGCGAGCGTGCGATCGCTCTCGATCGCGAGCGACGGCAGTCCGCCGAGCGGCCCGGTCGCCGGATCCGGGTCGATTCCGTCCAGGCTCGGCTTCGAGATCGCCCAGCGGCCGCGCAGCGAGATCGGCGCGCCTTTCCACTCCTCCATCGTCCAGGCCCAGCGGCGCGGGTCGAACGAGAAGCGCACCGGATCGGCCGGACCGACGAACGGCGGCGGCCCCGAGCCGGCGAGAGCCTGTACCACCGTGGCGGCGATCGTGACCAGGAAGACGAGCGTCGCGAGCCGTCCGAGCGGCGTGAGCTCCCGGGGCGCGCGCGTCGCCTCGCCGTCGCGCAGCAGGAGCAGCAGCACGCCCATCGTCACCACGCACACCCAGTAGACGAGCGCCGACCAGGTGTAGGTGTGCGCGCCGGCGAGCTCGGCGCTGAAACCCTGGCCGATGTCGCGCGCGAGGTGGAGCGAGGAGTGGCGCGCGGCCATGTAGAGGCCATAGGCGCCGAGCAGGACGCCGGTGCCGACGTAGCGCGGGCGCGGCCCGTAGCGCAGGATGAAGAGGCCGACCAGGGCGATCAGCGCCATGCCGGTGCGCTGGCCCCAGCACAGGATGCACGGCGAGTCGCCGAGCGCGAAGCCGAGCACGAAGACCGAGACGCCGAGCGGCAGCGCCGCGAGCAGCAGCACGGCGAAGGCGAGGACGGTGTCGACGCGGCTGCGGCTCAACCCGGGCTCCCGCGCGCGGACCTCAGTAGTTGAGCCCGGGCAGGACCGAGCCGCGCGAGCCGACGAAGAAGACGAGCGCCATGAGCAGGGCGCTCGCGACGAGCAGGGCGAAGGCCGTCCGCTCCCGCTCCGGCCGCCGCCAGACCAGCCAGCCGGCGCAGAAGATCAGGATGAAGTTGACGAGCTCCAAAGGGGCCCCCGAGGGACGGTCCCGGACATCATCCCACGGTTCCGCAGGGCTCCCGAGCCCGCTTCCCCACCCTGCCGCGCGTTGACCCCCCCGGGGTGGGGGCATAGCCTCGGCCGGTCTGCGGTTGCCGGACCTTTCCAGGGAGAAACCAGATGAGCGTCAGTCAGCTCGCGAGGTCGATCAAGGCCTCGCCCACCCTGAAGCTCAACGAAACCGCCGCCAAGATGCGCGAGCGCGGCGAGCCGGTCATCCACCTCGGCGGCGGCGAGCCGAAGAGCAAGGCGCCGCTCGACGCGGTGCTCAACTGCGCGGCGCAGCTCAACACCGGGGAGGTCCGCTACGCCCCGGCCGACGGCCTGCCGGCCTTGAAGAAGGCGATCATCCGCTACACCGAGGAGCACTACGGCCACGCGGTGCCGCCCGCCAACGTGGTCGTCTCGAGCGGCGCCAAGCAGTCGATCATGAACCTGCTCTACGCCATCCTCGAGCCGCACGACGAGGTGATCTTCCCGGCGCCGTACTGGGTGAGCTACCCCGAGATGGTCAAGCTCGCCGGCGGCGTGCCGGTGGTCGTCACCCCCGAGGACGGCACTTTCCAGCCCACGGTCGCGGAGATCGCCGAGTGCGTCGGCTCCGCGACACGGGCGGTGATCCTCAACAGCCCGAACAACCCGAGCGGCGTCATGTACTCGCGCGACTTCATCGCCGAGATGGTCGCCTTCTGCGAGAAGCGCGATCTCTGGCTGGTCATGGACGACCTCTACAACCGGCTCGTCTTCGACGGCCAGACCGCTCCCAACCCCTACCGCTTCGCGGAGGACCGGGGCGACGCCTCCAAGCTCGTGGTGGTGCAGGGCGTCTCGAAGATGTACGCGATGACCGGCTTCCGCATCGGCTGGGCGATCGCCAACCGCGAGGTGTGCGAGGCGATGACCAATATCCAATCGCACCAGACCTCGGGCCCGGTGACCGTCTCGCAGTGGGCCGCGATCGGCGCGCTGTCCGGCGTCCAGACCTCGATCGAGACGATGCGGCTGACGCTCGAGAACCACCGCAACGTGATGGTCGAGCGCCTCCAGACCATCCCGGGCCTGCGCGTGACCAAGCCCCACGGCACCTTCTACTGCTTCCCGGATTTCTCGGCCTACGGCAAGAGCTCGCTCCAGCTCGCCGAGTTCCTGCTCGACAAGGTGCGGGTGGTCGTGGTGCCGGGCAAGGAGTTCGGCATGGAGGGGCACCTGCGCCTCTCCTACTGCGGCACGCTCAAGGAGATCATGGAGGGGCTCGAACGGCTGAAGTGGGCGCTCGATCCCGACGCGCCCAACGAGATCTTCATCGGCGACCGCCGGCTGGTGAGGGACTGGGCATGAACATCAATCTCGACATCCACTCGCCGGCGATCCGCCAGGCCGGGGCGCGCGCCAGCCTGTATGGCCTCCAGCACCACGGCCTGACCGACCTGCGCACGGTGTACTGGAACCTGAACACCGCGGCGCTCTACGAGGAAGCGGTCTTCCGCTCCGAGGGCCAGATCTGCCACGCCGGCCCCTTCGCGGTGGACACCGGCAAGCACACCGCGCGCGCCGCCGCCGACAAGTTCGTGGTGCGCGAGCAGACCACCGAGGAGCACGTCTGGTGGGGCCAGTACAACCGCCCGTTCAACCCGGAGAGCTTCAGCGGCCTGCACGCCCGGCTGTGCGGCTACCTGCAGGGGCGCGATGCATTCGTCCAGGACGTGCACGGCGGCGCCGACCCCGACCACCGCCTCGCCGTGCGCGTGGTCACCCAGCGCGCCTGGCACGCCCTGTTCGCGCGCACCATGCTGATCAAGAACGCGACCCTCGACCAGGCGCGCGAGCACGTGCCCGACTTCACGATCCTCTGCGCCCCCGGCTTCAAGGCCAACCCGATGGCCGACGGCACGCGCTCGGAGACCTTCATCGTCCTCAACTTCCGCGAGAAGCTCGCCCTGATCGGCGGCACCGGCTACGCCGGCGAGATCAAGAAGACGGTGTTCACCGTGCTGAACTACCTGCTGCCGCTCGACGGCGTGCTGCCCATGCACTGCTCGGCCAACGTCGGCAAGGACGGCGACGTGGCGGTCTTCTTCGGCCTCTCGGGCACCGGCAAGACGACGCTCTCGGCGGATCCGCAGCGCGGCCTGATCGGCGACGACGAGCACGGCTGGGGCAACAACGGCGTCTACAACTTCGAGGACGGCTGCTACGCCAAGATGATCCGGCTCTCCCCGGACTCGGAGCCGCAGATCTACGCCTGCACGCGGCGCTTCGGCACCATCCTCGAGAACGTCGTCTACGACCCGGTGACGCGCCGGCTCGACCTCAACGACGCGCGCCTGACCGAGAACACGCGCGGCGCCTACCCGCTCGACTTCATCGACAACGCGGTCGCCGAGCGCCGCGCCGGGCACGCCCGGAACGTCGTCTTCCTGACCTGCGACGCGACCGGCGTCATGCCCCCGATCTCGCGCCTCTCGCCCGACCAGGCGATCTACCATTTCATCTCGGGCTACACGAGCAAGATCGCGGGCACCGAGATCGGGCTCGGCATCGAGCCCGAGATCACCTTCAGCGCCTGCTTCGGCGGACCGTTCATGGTCCACCACCCGTACGTCTACGCCGAGATGCTCAAGCGCAAGATGCTCCAGCACGGCGCGCGCTGCTGGCTGGTCAACACGGGCTGGACCGGCGGGCCGTTCGGCGTCGGCAAGCGCATCTCGATCCGGCACACGCGCGCGCTGCTCGACGCCGCGCTGCACGGCCGGCTCGACGAGGTCGCCTACCGCCGCGATCCGGTGTTCGGCTTCGAAGTCCCCGAGGCCTGCCCGGGCGTGCCCAGCGAGATCCTCGAGCCGGCCAACACCTGGGGCAGCCGCCAGGAGTACGACGCCAAGTACGACGCGCTGGCGGCGCGCTACATCGAGAACTTCAAGCTGTTCGCCGCCGGCTGCCCGCCCGAGGTCACCCAGGCCGGCCCGCGGCGGCTCGAGGGAAGCTCGCGGCGTGCCTGAGCGGGCGAGCGCGCCGCCGGCCGGCGCGCACTCGCCGGCCCGCCTTCGCTTGACGGCCGCGCGCGCGCCGGGGGAGCATGCCTCGAGACCATGGATGCCGACATCTCCCGGAAGGAGGAGGGCATGATGCCGCTCGTCGCGATTCGTCGCCGGATGCTCCCGTTCGCGCTCGCCTGGGTCGCCGCGCCGCTCGCTGCGTCGCCCGCCGACTTCGGGCAGATCCTCACCGGCGAGGCGCCGAGCGTGCGCCAGACCGAGCAGTTGGCCAAGAAGGCGGACGCGCTGATCGGGGAGGTCGAGGAGGCGCAGCTCCAGGTGCGCGCGGCGCTCGACGCCTACAACGCGCTGGTGCGCGGCGGCGCGAGCGACCTGCGCAAGCCCTACCGCAACCTCGACCGCGAGATCGAGCGCTGCGAGAAGCGGCGCGAGGCGGTGCAGCGCCGCGCCGACGACGCCAAGAAAGAGGCCGACGCCTACTTCCGCGGCTGGGCCGCGAGCCTGCCCCTGATCGCCAGCGAGGACCTGCGCGGGCGCAGCGAGGCGCGCATGCGCGACTCGCGCACGCGCTTCGACGGCATCCTGGCGGCGGGCCGCCGCGCCGCCACCGAGTACGAGCCGTTCCTGGTCCGGCTGCGCGACCAGTGGACCTACCTCGGCCACGACCTCAACCCCTCCGGCCTCGAGAGCCTGCGCCCCGACGCCCAGGAGCTGACCGAGAGCGGCACCCAGCTGCTGGTCGAGATCGAGAGCAGCCTGCGCGAAGCGCGCAGCTACGTGGCCTCGATCCGCTCGATCCAGCCGCCCCCGCCGCCGCCGCCGCCGGCACCCAAGCCACCGGCCGGCACGGACGACTGAGCGCCCCGCCCGGTCCTGTACAATCCTCTGTGCAGTTTCCAGCGGGCTCCGCGACGGGGGGCTCCGCTGCGGAAGGGGTTTCCCCGCAGGAGGATCGATGCTCGCAGAGCGAATCGCCGAGATCCAGAGCGCGCTGGTCGAGGCCGAGCTCGACGGCTGGCTCTTCTCCGTCTTCCAGGGCAACGACCCGATCAGCCTGAGCCTGCTCGGGCTCAACGGGCGCGGCCTGGTCACGCGCCGCTGCTACTACCTCGTGCCCAGCCAGGGCGAGCCGCGCCGGCTCGTCCACGACCTCGAGCCCGCCACGCTCGACCACCTGCCCGGCACGCGCAGCCGTTACCGCACCTGGCAGGAGCACCGCCAGGCGATGGAGGGGCTGGTACGCGACTGCCGGCGGCTCGCCGCGCAGTACAGCCCGCGCAACGAGCTGCCCAGCGTCTCGCGTCTCGACCACGGCACCGCCGAGCTGCTCGCCTCGTTCGGCTGCGAGCTGGTCTCCTCCGCCGACCTCGTGCAGCGCTTCGCGGCGGTCTGGACGCCGGCCCAGCTCGACGGGCACCGGCGCGCCAACGTCCATCTCCATCGCATCGCGCGCGAGGCCTTCTCGCTCGTCGCCGGCCACCTGCGCGCCGAGCGCGAGATCGACGAGCGGGCGGTGCAGCGCTTCATCCTCGAGGCCTTCGAGGGCGCCGGCCTGCACACCGAGGCCGATCCGATCGTGGGCGTCAACGCCCACGCCGCCGACCCGCACTACGAGCCGACGGACGAGACCTCGCTCCCGATCCGCGAAGGCGATCTGCTGCTGATCGACCTGTGGGCCAAGGAGAAGACGCCGGAGAGCGTCTACGCCGACATCACCTGGTGCGGCGTGTGCGCCGCCTCCCCCACCCCGCGCCAGCAGGAGATCTGGACCGTGGTGCGCGACGCGCGCGACGCCGGCATCGAGCTCGTGCGCCGGCGCTGGCCGGGCACGCCGATCCGCGGTTACGAGGTCGACGACGCCGTGCGCGAGGTGATCCGCCGAGCCGGCTACGCCGAGCAGTTCATCCACCGCACCGGCCACTCGATCGGCATCCAGGACCACGGCCAGGGCGCCAACATGGACAACCTCGAGACCCACGACACGCGCCGGCTGATCGCGATGACGGGCTTCTCGATCGAGCCCGGCGTCTACCTGACGGGCGAGCTCGGCGTGCGCTCCGAGGTCAACATCGTGCTCACCCACGACGACGCCGAAGTGACCGGCGGCGAGCCGCAGCGCGAGCTGCTCCGACTGCTCGAGTGACGGTCTCCGCCCTGCCCCTGGCCCGGTCCCGGCCGCTGCCCCACGCGCCGCTGCCCGAGCTGCTCGCGGAGCGGCCGATCGACCCGGAGAGCGCGCTCGGCCGGCTCTTCGCCGGCGCCCCGGACCCGGCCACCGAGAGCGCGCTCGCGCGCTTCGTGGCCGCCGCCCCGGAGCGCCTGCTGGGCGACCTGGCGCCCGCCGTGCGCCTGCTGCCGCCGCTCGAGCGCGAGCGCGCCGCGATCCTCGCCGCCTGGACCGACGCCCTGCTCGCCACCGCGGTCGAAGCCGACGCGCCCGAGCGGCGCCTGGCCCGGCTCCACCGCTCGGCCCTGCTGCTCGCGCGGGCGCTCGGCGGTGAGCCCTCGGGCTCGCCCTTCGTGCGCGCCTTCGTCGCCGAGAGCCAGCGCCGCAGCTTCACTCGCCTCGCGCTCGACGCCCTGATCGCTGCCGCGCGGGCGCGCATCGCCACACCGCGCCCGGCCGCGCGCGAGGACTGGGAGCGCCGCGCACGCGGCGTCGCCGCGCCCTTCGTCCACGCCCTGTCGGGCGCCGTGCCCACGCCCGCGACCGTGGACGCCGCGGCCGCGCTCTACCGGCTGCTCGCGCTGCGCGCGCTGCCCGCCGACCTCGCCGTCGGCCGCACGCAGCTGCCGGTCGCGGACCTGCCGGAGCCGCTCCAGTACCGCAGCGCCGCGGAGATCGCCGCGGCGGTGGCCGCCGAGTGCGAGAGCGTGCGTCCGCTGCTGCTGCGCGGCGCGCGGGCGCTGGCCGAGGCGCCGCTCACCTTCCGGCGCCCGCTCGCCTTCCTGCTCGAGGCCGCGCTCCACCTGCTGGGCGAGATCGACGTCCACCCCGAGGCGCTGCTCGCGCGGCCGCCCCGGCTCGGCTGGTGGCGCGCCCACCGCGCCGCCTGGCGCGCCCGCCGCGAAGCGCTCGACTGACGGCCGGCTAGCCCGGCGCGACGAAGATCTTCTCGGCCGCGCGCAGGCCGAGCGCGGCGCTCTTGCCGCGGCCGAGCTCGACCTCGAGCGTGTCGGCGGCCGCGTCGCGCGCCACCACCCGCACGCGCGTGCCGGGCAGCAGGCCCAGCCGCTCGACCAGGCGCAGGAAGGCGGCGTCCTGGTCGGCCACGCGCGCGACGCGCGCACGGCGCCCGACGGGCAGCGCGGCCAGGGTGGCAAGCTCGTGACCGGCCACCTCACCGGCAGCCGAGGGAATCGGATCGCCGTGGGGATCCACGCTCGGCCGGCCGAGCATCTCGTCGATGCGCTCGACCAGCCGGTCCGAGAGGGCGTGCTCGAGCCGCTCCGCCTCCTCGTGCACCTCGCTCCAGTCCATGCCGAGCGTGCGCACCAGGAAGAGCTCCATCAGCCGGTGGCGGCGCAGGACGTGCAGCCCGAGCTGTCGCCCGGCCGCCGTGAGCCGCACGCCGCCGTAGGCCTCGTAGTCCACCAGTCCGCTGTCGGAGAGGGTCTTGACCATGGTGGTGACCGTCCCCGGCGTCACGCCGAGCGCACCGGCGAGCGAGCCGGTGGCCACCCGCGCGCCCGGCACGCGCTCCTCCTCGAGCAGGATGTGCTTGAGGTAGTCCTCGACGGTCGAGGTCGGCATCGGACGGAGCCTAGAACGGGTGCTCGAAGGAGAGATAGGCGAAGATCGACCACTCCCCTTCCGACGGACCGACGCCGATCGGCACCGCGATCCCCGGGACGATCTGCACGCCGCCCGGGCGGTCGAGCGCGAAGCGCAGGCCGGGCGAGACGAGGAAGGCGTCGGCGCGCTCGGTGCCGCCGCCCTCGCGCACCGAGCGGGCGCGCGTGTAGACCGCCTCGAGCAGGAGGTTGAGCTGCGGGCGCAGCAGGTAGACGAGCCCCTGGCCGGCCTGGAACGAATCGACGTCGGCCCGGGCGCCGTCGCGCGCCTCGGCGTCGGGCACCCAGCTGCCGCCCAGGTTCCAGTGGCCGACCCAGCGCGAGCCGAGCTCGGCGCTGACCGGCAGGTTGACCTGGACGCCGGCCGAGCCGGCGCCCAGGCCGTCCCCGGCGTCGCCGGTGGGCAGCAGCAACGAGACTCGGGGCGCAACCGCGACCGGGCGGCCGCTCGCACCGTCGAGCAGCTGGTAGCGGTAGTGGAGCGCAACGTCGCCCCAGCCGCTCTCGTCGCCGAGGCGGACGTGGAGGAGCGTGTAGCTGAGCTGGTGGCGCTGCCTCGCGAGCGGCCACTCCTGGGTGAACGAGGCGGCCCACGCCGGAGACTCCCCGAGGTCGAGGAAGGTCGAGACGTGCTGGACGACCCCGGGCTCCTGGTTGTAAGCCTCCTCGACCAGGAAGCTGTTGTCCTGGATCGGCCCTTCCTGCCCCGGCGCTGGCGTGGCGGAGCCGCCGAGCAGGGCGACGAGGGCCGCGGCCGCCCCTTGACTTTTGACCATTCAAATATTCTAATTTCGCCGTGCCAAAAAGCGCAACCCCCCAACCTCTGGCCCCGGCGGGCGACCTTGCCCCGGCGAGCGAGGTCCCGCGCTCCCTGCCCGAGGTGCACGGCAGCCTGCCGGTCGCGCCGGGCGCGGGCTGGGTGCGCCGATTCCTCGCCTTCGCCGGCCCCGGCTACCTGGTCAGCGTCGGCTACATGGACCCCGGCAACTGGGCGACCGACCTCGCGGGCGGCGCCAAGTTCGGCTACGCGCTGATCTGGGTGATCCTGCTCTCGAACCTGATGGCGATCTTCCTGCAGACGCTCTGCCTGCGGCTGGGCATCGTCGCCGGCCGCGACCTCGCGCAGGCCTGCCGGGAGCAGTACTCGAAGCCGGTGTCGTTCGTGCTCTGGATCCTGTGCGAGATCGCGATCATCGCCTGCGACCTCGCCGAGGTGATCGGCTCGGCGGTGGCGCTCAACCTGCTGTTCGGCCTGCCGCTGGTGTGGGGCGTGCTGATCACCGGCTTCGACGTCATGCTGCTGCTCGCCGCGATGCACTTCGGCTTCCGCAAGATCGAGGCGATCGTGCTCACCCTGGTCAGCACCGTGGCGGTCTGCTTCGCGGTGCAGATCTTCCTCGCCTCCCCCGACTGGGGCGGCGTCGCCGCGGGCCTCCTGGTGCCCACGCTGCCCGACAGCGAGGCCTTCTACATCGCGCTCGGCATCCTGGGCGCCACCGTGATGCCGCACAACCTCTACCTGCACACGGCGCTGGTGCAGACGCGCGACGTCGCACCCACCCGCGAGGGCAAGCGCCAGGCGATCCGCTACAACACCACCGACACGGTGATCGCTCTCGGCGCCGCCTTCTTCGTCAACGCCGCCATCCTGGTCGTGGCGGCGGCGGTCTTCCACCGCGCCGGGCTGCACGACGTCAGCGAGCTGCAGGAGGCGCACCGCCTGCTCGCGCCGCTGCTCGGCGCGCCGATCGCGGCGACCGCCTTCGCGGTGGCGCTGCTCGCCTCGGGACAGTCCTCGACCATCACCGGCACGCTCGCCGGCCAGATCGTGATGGAGGGCTTCCTCAAGATCCGGGTCCGTCCCTGGCTGCGGCGGCTGATCACGCGCCTGCTCGCGATCGTGCCGGCGGTGCTCCTGATCTCCGCTTCGGGTGGCAAGGACACGGTCGGCCTGCTCGTCTTCTCGCAGGTCGTGCTCTCGATGCAGCTCTCGTTCGCGATCTTCCCGCTCATGAAGTTCACCTCGGACCGCCGCCTGATGGGCGAGTTCGCCAACCCGAGGTGGGCGAAGCTGCTCGGCTACTCCATCTGCACCTTCATCGCCGGGCTCAACGTGGCGCTGCTGTTCCAGACCCTGGGTGTCGCCTGGATGGCGGTGCTGGTCGCGGTGGCGGCCGCCTTCGTGATCTGGGTACGATGGTTCTACCGGGGGGCCTGACCGTGTACCACAAGATCCTGGTCGCGCTCGAGAACAGCCGCACCGACGAGGCGATCCTCGCCCACATCGAGACGCTGGCGCGCCTCATGGACAGCCGCCTGCTGCTCGTCCACGTCGCCGACGGCTGGGTGGCCCGGCACCTCGACCGCCTGAACCTCGCCGAGTCGGCCGAGATGCGCGAGGACCGCGCCTACCTGGAGTCGGTGCGCGCGCGCCTCGCAGCGGCCGGCCTCGAGGTCGAGGCCGAGCTGGCGCACGGCGAGCCCGCCGACGAGATCGTGCGCCTCGCCGACGAGCGCGGCGCCGACCTGATCGCGATGAGCACCCACGGCCATCGCTTCCTGGCCGACCTGATCTACGGCTCGACCGCCAACAAGGTGCGCCACGTCGCCGACGTGCCGGTCCTGCTGCTGCGTGCGCCGCGCGACTGAGCGGCCGGCCGAAGTCTCCTGACAGGACCCTGTCAGGAGCCCTCGGCGAGACTCCTCCTGCCTCGCCCGGCGCTCCCGCCGCGGCGAGCCGGCAAGGAGAGACGGCGATGACCCCGACGGCGATGGCAGCCCCCACCCTCGACCTGAAGTCCGAGGCCCTGAAGCAGATCGCGGCGACGCGCAAGTTCTTCGAGCGCGGCACGCTCGCGCTCGAGGAGAAGGACTCCGGCTTCCGCGCCACCCCGGAGACGATGACCGTGGCCGGCCAGGTCGCCCACGTCGCCCAGACCCTCGACTGGTTCCGCGAGGGCGGCTTCGA
>Ga0113563_10000488_pt1 | contig 19301 bp, 19 predicted proteins | sample Mud3Dept3metaG_FD_80117 | JGI IMG/M metagenome (GOLD analysis project Ga0113563, IMG submission 80117) | Freshwater wetland microbial communities from Ohio, USA, analyzing the effect of biotic and abiotic controls - Mud 3 Core 4 Depth 3... | ecosystem: Environmental > Aquatic > Freshwater >...
AAATGTCTGTGACCATGCGTCAAATGCTCGAGGCTGGCTGTCATTTTGGCCATCAAAGCCGTTATTGGAATCCGAAAATGGCCCCCTTTATTTTCGGGGAGCGCAATAAGATTCATATCATCAATCTGGAAAAAAGCCTGCCGCTGTACCAGGACGCGCTGAACTATGTGCGCAAACTGGTGGCGAACAAGGGCACGGTGCTGTTCGTGGCGACCAAGCGCCAGGCACGCGAAATCGTGCAAGAGGAAGCCGAACGTTGCGGCATGCCTTACGTGAACCATCGTTGGCTGGGCGGCATGCTCACCAATTTCAAGACCGTGCGCCAATCGGTGAAGCGTCTGCGCGATCTGGAACAGATGACGCAAGACGGCACCTTGGAAAAGATGCCGAAAAAAGAAGCCCTGATGTACAACCGCGAGCTGGAAAAACTGCTGCGCAGCATGGGCGGCATCAAGGACATGAACGGCCTGCCGGACGCCATCGTGATCATCGACGTCGGCTATCAAAAAGGCGCGGTGACCGAAGCCAATAAATTGGGCATTCCGCTGGTGGGCGTGGTCGATACCAACCACTCGCCGGACGGCGTGACCTACATCATCCCCGGTAACGACGATTCCAGCCGCGCGATTCGCTTGTATATGCGCGGCCTGGCCGATGCAGTGCTGGAAGGCAAGGCGCAGATCATGCAGGAAATCATTGCGGATGATTCGGCCGAAGCGAGCGGCGCAGCAGCCGCTTAAAGCAAAAAAGGGGCTGACGCCCCTTTTTTATGTCATACGTTTGAATTGGTAAGGAGTTTGTTATGGCGGAAATTACCGCAGGTATGGTGAAAGAATTGCGCGAGCGCACCGGGCTCGGCATGATGGAATGCAAAAAAGCCTTGTCGGAATCCGACGGCGATATGAACAAGGCGGAAGACCTGCTGCGCATCAAGAGCGGCGCCAAGGCCAGCAAAGCGGCCAGCCGCGTCGCTGCGGAAGGCGTGATCGGCAGCTATATCAGCGCCGACGGCAAACTGGGCGCGCTGGTCGAATTCAACAGCGAGACCGATTTCGTGGCGAAGAACGACGACTTCATCGCTCTGGCGAAAGAGGCGGCGAAGTTGGTGGCCGAGCACAATCCGGCCGATATCGAAGCCTTATCCAACCTGAAGCTGGCTTCCGGTCAGACCGTGGAAGAGGCGCGCAAGGCGCTGGTGATGAAGCTGGGCGAGAACATGACGCTGCGCCGCTTGGCGCGCTTCGAAACTTCCGGCCGCTTGTCGGTGTATCTGCACGGTTCCAAGATCGGCGTGATGGTCGATCTGGCCGGCGGCGACGAGGCCCTGGGCAAAGATCTGGCGATGCATATCGCGGCTTCCAAGCCGATGTGCGTGTCGCGCGACCAAGTGGACGCAGATGTGATTACTCGTGAGGCGGACATCGCCAAGGCGCGCGCCGTGGAATCCGGCAAGCCGGCCAATCTGCTGGACAAGATCGTGGAAGGCAGCATCAACAAGTTCCTGGCGGAAAATACCTTGCTGGGCCAGGTGTTCGTCAAGGACGATAAGCTGACCATCGAAAAATTGCTCGCTTCCAAGAACGCCAAGGTCAACACCTTCCAGATGTTTGTCGTGGGCGAAGGCATCGAGAAGAAAGTCGTCGACTACGCAGCGGAAGTGGCGGCAGCGAGCCAGGTTTAAGTAATGGCGCAGCCCAAATACAAACGCATCCTCCTCAAGCTCAGCGGCGAAGCGCTGATGGGCGATGGCGCCTATGGCATCGATCGCGTCACCATCGACGAGATGGTCGGCGAGGTGGCGGGTGTGGTGCGATTGGGCGTGCAAGTGGCGGTGGTGATCGGCGGCGGGAATATTTTCCGTGGCGTCGCGCCCGGCGCTGCCGGCATGGATCGCGCCACGGCGGATTATATGGGTATGCTGGCGACGGTGATGAACGCGCTGGCGCTGCAAGACGCGATGCGCCGCATTGGTCTGGTGAGCCGGGTGCAATCGGCGCTGACCATCGAGCAAGTCGCAGAACCGTACATTCGCGGCAAGGCCTTGCGTTATCTGGAAGAAGGCAAGGTGGTGATTTTCGGCGCCGGCACCGGCAACCCGTTTTTCACCACCGATACCGCGGCGGCTTTGCGCGGCATGGAAATGGGCGTGGATATAGTGGTCAAGGCCACCAAAGTGGATGGCATTTATACCGCCGACCCGAAGAAAGACCCGACGGCCACGCGCTATCAGCGTCTGACTTTCGACGAGGCCATCAACCAGAATTTGAAGGTGATGGACGCCACCGCGTTCGCCTTGTGCCGCGAACAAAATTTGCCGATCTGCGTGTTGAGTATTTTCAAGCAGGGCGCGCTGCAGCGCTTTGTCATGGGCGAGGATGAAGGTACCGTCGTAACCGTTTCGTAGGAGAAGTGACATGAGCACGACACAAGAAGTCAAACAATCCGCCGAACAGAAAATGCAAAAATCCCTCGAGGCGTTGAAAAACGATCTCGCGAAAGTGCGTACCGGTCGTGCGCACACCGGTTTGTTGGACCATATCCATGTTGATTATTACGGCACCATGATGCCGGTGCCGCAGGTGGCGAACGTGACCTTGGTCGATGCGCGCACTTTGGGCGTTGCCCCGTTCGAGAAAAAAATGCTGGCCGCCATCGACAAGGCCATCCGCGACTCCGACCTGGGGCTTAACCCGGCGGCGCAGGGCGACATGATCCGCGTGCCGATGCCCGCCTTAACCGAAGAGCGGCGCAAGGATTTGGCCAAGGTGGTGCGCAGCGAGGGCGAGGACGCCAAGATCGCGGTGCGCAATGTGCGGCGCGACGCCAATAACACGCTCAAGGAACTGCTGAAAAACAAAACCGTGAGCGAGGACGACGAGCGCCGCGCGCAAGACGAAGTGCAGAAGTTGACCGACCGCTATGTGGCCGAGATCGACAAAATGCTTCAGGCCAAAGAGGCCGAATTGATGGCGATTTAGCCAGCGCGAGTCATTCGTGGCCCTGTTCAACAGCTCAACGCGTACTGTTCCCGAGTCGGGCGCCATCCCCAAACACATCGCCATCATCATGGACGGCAACGGCCGCTGGGCCAAGCGTCGCCTGATGCCGCGCGTCGAAGGCCATCGGCGCGGCGTCGAAGCGGTGCGCTCGGCAATCCGCGATTGCGCCGAAAAAGGCGTCGAATATCTGACCTTGTTCGCCTTCTCCAGCGAGAACTGGCGTCGTCCCGAAGAAGAAGTGTCCTTGCTGATGCAGTTGTTCGTGATGGCGCTGGAACGCGAAGTGGTAAAACTGCACGAGAACGAAATCCGATTCAAGGTAATCGGCGACCTGTCGCGCTTCGAGCCGCGCTTGCAACAATTGATCCGCGATGGCGAGCAATTGACCGCGAACAATACCCGCCTGACTTTGACCGTAGCCGCCAACTACGGCGGCCGCTGGGACATCATGCAGGCCGCCAATCGCCTGCTGACCGAGCGCCCGGAATGTGCGCAAGGTTTCAAGGAAGAAGATCTCGCGCCCTATCTTTCCATGGCCTATGCGCCGGAGCCGGACCTGTTCATCCGCACCGGCGGCGAGCAGCGCATCAGTAATTTCCTGTTGTGGCAGTTGGCTTATTCCGAACTGTATTTCACCGAAACGCTGTGGCCCGACTTCAATACCGAGGCGCTGGAAGCCGCGATTGCTTCGTATCAAAACCGCGAGCGGCGCTTTGGCCGCACCAGCGAGCAATTGCAAGAGCATGCTTAAACAACGCGTGCTGGCGGCTGCGGTGCTGATCCCCGGCTTTTTGCTTGCCTTGTTTTATGCATCTCCCTTGCTTTGGATGGGCTTGATGGGCCTCGGCACGCTGCTCGCGGCGTGGGAATGGGCGCGCATTGCCGCCTATGCAACGCCGGGACGTGCGCTGTATGTGCTGATCGTTGCCTTGTGCTTGCTGGGTTTGTACTTTTTCCCGCACCCGGAACTGACCATGCAAGCCATGTGGGGCATTGCCCTGCTGTTTTGGCTGGCCTTGGTGCCGCTGTGGTTGGCGCGGCATTGGTTGCTGCGGCAAAGCGGCGTGCTGGCGCTGGTAGGCTTGATCGTGTTGTTGCCGACCTGGCAGGCCATGGTGTCCTTGCGCGAGCATGGTATTTGGCTGTTGTTGTTCCTGATGGTACTGGTGTGGGTCGCCGATATCGCGGCCTATGTTTGCGGGCGCATCTGGGGCAAGCATAAATTGGCCCCGCGCATCAGCCCGGGCAAGACTTGGGAAGGTGCAGCCGGCGCGCTGGCCGGCGGTGCGTTGTATGCCTTGTCATGGCAGGCTTGGGCGCCGGCCGACTACGCGCATTTATTTGGCTTAACGTCCCTGGGCTTGGCCCTGGTCGCGATTTTCCTGGTGACGATCAGCATCGTCGGCGATCTGTTCGAATCGCACATGAAGCGCTGCGCCGGACTCAAAGACAGCGGCCATTTGATTCCAGGCCACGGTGGCATCCTGGATCGCATCGACAGCCAGACTTCGGTGCTGCCGGTGGCGTGTGCCGCTTTGTATTTTTTGCAGTGGATGAAGTAAAACTGCAAATGCCTGCCACAGAGGTCACAGAGATCACAGAGGTTCGGGACAGGATCACCGCTTGTGCAGAAGCGATAAGGGAAAATCTACTATGGGTCTTCTCTGTGAACTCTGTGTTCTCTGTGGCAAAAGGTTTTTTTGACAGAAGGCTTTGACGTGCAACAAATAACCATTCTTGGCGCGACCGGTTCCATCGGCAAGAGCACGCTGGATGTGCTGGCGCGCCATCCGCAGCGCTACCAGGTCTACGCCTTGACCGCCAACAAACAATGGCAGCGCTTGTTCGAGCAATGCCGGCAATTCCAGCCGCGCTATGCGGTGCTGCTGGATGCGGCGGCGGCCGAGCAATTGCAGGCGCAATTGCAGCAGGCGGGCCTGGCCACCGAAGTGCTGCAAGGCGCAGCGGCGCTGGAGCAAGTGGCGCGCGCGCCGGAAGTCGACATGGTGATGGCGGCGATCGTCGGCGCGGCCGGCTTGCAGCCGTCCCTGGCGGCGGCGCAGGCCGGCAAGCGCGTGTTGCTGGCGAACAAAGAGGCGCTGGTGATGTCCGGGGCGATTTTCATGCGCGCGGTGCAAAGCAATGGCGCGACCTTGCTGCCCATCGACAGCGAACATAATGCGATCTTCCAGGCCATGCCATCGGGCGGCAATGGCGATCTGCCATCCATGGGCGTGCGCCGTATTTTGCTCACCGCGTCCGGCGGGCCGTTCCGCACCACGCCTTTGCCATCCCTGGCCCAGGTGACGCCGGAGCAAGCCTGCGCCCATCCGAATTGGGTGATGGGGCGCAAGATCTCCGTCGATTCCGCGACCATGATGAACAAGGGGCTGGAAGTGATCGAAGCGCACTGGCTGTTCAATGCCGGTGCCGATCAAATTCAAGTGGTGATCCATCCGCAAAGCGTGATCCACTCCATGGTGGAATATGTGGATGGCTCGGTGTTGGCGCAGCTCGGCAATCCCGATATGCGCACGCCCATCGCCTATGCCCTGGCTTACCCCGAGCGCATCGAAAGCGGCGTATCGGCGCTGGATCTGTTCCAGATCGCGCGCCTCGATTTCGAGGCACCGGACGTGCAGCGCTTTCCTTGCATCGCCTTGGCGTATGCCGCGTTGCGCGCCGGCGGCAGTGCGCCGGCGGTGCTGAATGCCGCGAATGAAGTGGCGGTGGCGGCGTTCTTGGAACGTCAATTGCCCTATACGGCAATTGCCAGTGTGATCGAACAGACTTTATCGCAGGTGGCCAATACTGCGGTGGATACGCTGGAGCAAGTGCTGGCGGCGGATGCGCAGGCGCGCCTCGTGGCGCAGGAACAGATCGTGCGGAATTACGCCACATGCTGACCGCTGGCGCATTCCTGGTCGCGTTGTGCGTCCTGATCGTGTTTCACGAGTTGGGGCATTACTGGGTGGCGCGGCTGTGCGGCGTCAAGGTGCTGCGTTTTTCCTTGGGCTTCGGCAAAGCGCTTTACACGAAGCAGTTCCAACCGGGCGGCACGGAGTGGGTGGTGGCGGCATTCCCCCTGGGCGGCTACGTGAAAATGCTGGGCGAGCAGGGCGACCAAGGTGACCAGGATGCCCCTATTGCGGCTGCCGATTTGCCGTTTGCCTTCAACCGGAAATCGGTGTGGCAGCGCATCCTGATTGTTGCCGCCGGCCCGCTCGCCAATTTCCTGTTGGCGATCGTGATTTATTGGGGCTTGTTCGTGTACGGCATGCCGGGCCAGCGCCCGCTGCTGGACGCGCCCGGCGCGCATACCGCCGCGGCGGCGGCCGGCATCGCGCGCTGGGATGTGATCGAGGCCATCGACGCCGAGCCGGTGCAGACCTGGGAAGACGTGAATTGGCGCTTGGCCAAAAAACTGGTCGAGGGTGGCGAACTCAATGTAACAGTGCGCAGCGCGGATGGGCGCTTGGCGCAAAAACAGCTGCACCTGAACGGGCTGTCCGGCAACGACCTGGACAAGGACTTTTTGAGCAAGCTGGGCTTGCTGCCGGCCAAGCGCGCGCCGGCGCGTCTGGGCAAAATCCTGCCGGGCTCGCCCGCCGAAAACGCCGGGCTGCAAGTCGGCGATCTGGTGCTGGCGCTCAATGGTAAACCCGTTGCGGATTGGGCCGCTTTTACCGAAGTGGTGCGTGCGCAAGCCGATAAGACTTTATTGCTGGAGGTGCGGCGCCAATCCTACACGCGCTCGATCGCGGTCACGCCGAAACGCGAAATGGTGGAGGGCAAGCCCATCGGGCGCATCGGCGTGGCATCGGACTTGGTGGTTACGGCGCAATATCCGCTGGGAGAAGCTCTTCTGCGCGGCGCGGTCAAGTGCTGGGATACCAGTATTTTCAGTTTGAAAATCCTGGGACGGATGATTACCGGCGATGTCTCCTGGCGCAATCTCAGCGGACCGGTGACGATTGCCCAAGTGGCGGGGGAGACCGCCAGCATCGGCTGGCTGCCGTATTTGCTGTTCATCGCCTTGGTCAGCGTCAGTCTAGGGGTGATGAATCTGCTGCCCTTGCCCATCCTGGATGGCGGGCATTTGATGTATTATATGGCCGAAATACTGAAAGGCAGCCCGGTGTCGTTGCAAGCCATGGAAATCGGCCAGCGCGTAGGCATTGCAGCACTGGTTTTGCTGATGGGGCTCGCCCTCTACAACGATATCGTACGACTGCTTGGACAATAAAAACACAATCATGAAACGTCTATTCCTGCTGTTTACCCTGTGTTGCGCCGTGATGAGTCCGGCCTTCGCCTTCGAGCCTTTCACCATCAAGGATATTCGCGTCGAGGGCATCCAGCGCACCGAGGCTGGCACCGTGTTCAGCTATATGCCGGTCAAGGTCGGCGACACCATGGACAACGAGAAGGCCGCCGCCACCATCAAGGCCTTGTTCGCCACCGGCTTCTTCAAGGATGTGCGCCTGGAATACCAACAGGGCGTGTTGATCGTGCTAGTGCAGGAACGGCCCGCCATTGGCCAGATCGATTTGGTCGGCATGAAGGAATTTCCGCCGGAGCAGATCAAGGAAGCCTTCAAGCAGATCGGCCTGAGCGAGGGCCGCATTTTCGATCGCGCCCTGTTGGACAAGGCCGAGCAGGAAATGAAGCGGCAATATCTGGCCAAGGGAAAATACGCCGCCTCGGTCAAGACCACTGTCACGCCCTTGGAGCGCAATCGGGTCGCGGTGCGTTTCGACGTGGAAGAAGGCGATTTTGCCTCGATCAAGCAGATCAATATTGTCGGCGCCGAAGCCTTCCCGGAAAAAGACTTGCTGAAACTGATGTCCTTGTCCACGCCGACCTGGCTCAGCTGGTATACCAAGAGCGATCAATATTCCAAGCAGAAACTCTCCGGCGATCTGGAAACCATCCGCTCGTATTATCTCAATCGCGGCTATCTCGAATTCAATGTCGAATCGACCCAGGTGCAGATCAGCGCCGACAAGCGCGATATTTACCTCACCATCAACATCGTCGAAGGCAAGCGCTACATCGTGTCCGACATCAAGGTGGCGGGAGAACCGACCTTGAAGGAAGAGGAATTGCGCAAATTAATCACGCTGCGCTCCGGCGAGGTGTTTTCGCGCGAGAAATTGACCGCCTCCAGCAAGGCGATTTCGGATCGTCTGGGCAATGACGGCTATGCCTTCGCCAACGTCAATGCCGTACCGGAATTGGACAAGGCGAACCAGCGCGCGGCATTCACCTTCTTCATCGATCCGGGCCGGCGCGTGTACGTGCGGCGTGTCAACGTCGCCGGCAACACCCGTACCCGCGATGAAGTAATCCGGCGCGAAGTGCGGCAATCCGAGGGCGGTTGGTATGCCCAGGACAAGATCAACCGCTCGCGCGAACGGCTCGATCACCTGGGCTACTTCAAGGAAGTGAATGTGGAAACCCCGGCCGTGGCCGGCACCACCGATCAGGTCGATATGAATATCACGGTCGACGAAAAGTCCACCGGTAACATTCTGGCCGGCGCCGGTTTCTCCAGCAGTGAAGGCGTCGTGTTGAGCGGCTCTATATCGCAGTCCAATGTCCTGGGTTCGGGGAATTTTATTTCGGTGCAGGTGAATACCAGCAAGGTGAATGAAACCTATTCGCTATCATTCACCAATCCCTATTACACCGACGATGGCGTGAGCTTGGGGGCCGATATTTATACCCGCAAGACCGATGCCAGCGAAGGCTCCCTATCGGTGTCCAGTTACAATACATCTTCCTACGGCGCCAGCATACGCACCGGCATCCCGCTGAATGAGACCGATAGCATCAATTTCGGCTTGGGCCTGGATAACACGGAGTTGGAGGTGTTTTCGAATTCGCCGCAGCAGTACATCGACTTTGTGACGCAATCCGGATCGGATTATACGACCTTGCGCGGCGATGTCAGCTATGCGCGGGATAGCCTGGATAGCCGTATTGTTCCGACCCGGGGGACGGTGCAGCGCGCCTCGGCCGAGATCGGCTTGCCCGGTGGATCTTTGACCTACTATAAATTGAGTTATCAGCATCAGGTGTATTTTCCCTTGTCGCGAACCCTTACATTGCTCTTGAACGGCGAAATCGGCTGGGCCGACGGCTTGGGCAATGATGTCTTACCGTTTTTCAAGAATTTTTACGCCGGTGGCATTTCCTCGGTGCGCGGCTACCGCACCGGCAGCTTGGGCCCCAAAGACAGTAATGGCGATTCGCTGGGCGGCGGGCGTAAAATCGTGGCGAACGCCGAGTTGCTGACGACCATACCGGGCTTGGGGCAGGACAAATCGGTGCGCGTCAGCGCTTTCTTGGATGCCGGTACCATCGAAGCTGCGGGTTCTTCCTTCAGTTCGGACAATGCGCGCTACTCGACCGGCATCGGCGTATATTGGATTTCGCCGGTCGGCCCTTTGCGCTTCAGTTATGGTTTCCCGCTGAATGCCAAGGACGACGACCGGAAAGAGGGCTTTCAATTCCAGTTGGGCGGCGCGTTTTAAATGGGTAAAGGTGTGAAGATGAAAAAGTTATGCATGGGCTTGATCCTAATGCTGTCGTTGCCGGCAACGGCCCTGGCAGTGGAGTATAAAATTGGCGTGGTCAACCTCGAGCGCCTGCTCAACGATTCGGCGCCGGCGGCGCGCGCCAACAAAAAGCTGGAGAAAGAATTCGCCGCGCGCGATCAGACTATTCAGCGCATGGCCAAGCAGTTCCGCGAGTTGCAAGCGCACCTGGAAAAAGAGACCGTGACCATGAGCGAGGCGGACCGCCGCAGTAAGGAGCGCGAGTTGGCCAACATGAATCGCGATCTGCAGCGCGCCCAGCGCGAATTTCGCGAGGATTTGAATGCGCGCCAGAACGAGGAACGCCTGGCGTTCCAAGATCGCGTCAACAAAGCCATCAACGAAATGGCGGAACGCGAGAAATTCGATTTGATCCTGCACGAAGGAATTTACTACAGTACGCGCATTGACATCACCGACAAAGTATTGCGCCTGCTCGCGGACAAGTAAGCGCGGTGTCAAACATCCGCATCAAACTGGCTGAGTTGGTCCACAACTTCGGCGGCGAGTTGATCGGTGACGGCGAGATACAGATCTTCGGTCTCGGCACCCTGGCCGGCGCCGTTCCTGGCGACATCAGTTTTTTATCCAACAGCAAATATCGCAGCCAATTGGCGAGCACGCGCGCCGCTGCGGTGATCCTCGGACCGCAGGATCAGGACGCGACAGAAATTCCGCGCATCGTTACAAAAAATCCCTATGCCTACATGGCCAAGGTCTCGGCGCTATTTCATCCGCTCGTGCGCCCGGCACCCGGCATCCACCCCAGCGCGGTGGTGGATGCGACGGCACGCATTGCGCCGGATGCCGCCGTCGGCCCGCATGCGGTTATCGCCGCGCAGGCCGTGATCGGCGCCGGGGCCGTGATCGGCGCGGGCTGTTATGTCGGTGCGGCAGTGGATATCGGCGACGCCAGCTGGCTCAATCCCGGCGTTTCGATCTATGCCGGCTGCAAGCTGGGACAGCGCACGATTGTGCATTCCGGCGCAGTGATCGGCGCCGATGGCTTCGGCCTCGCGCCCGAGGCCGGCCGCTGGTTGAAAGTGCCGCAAGTCGGGCGCGTGGTGATCGGCGACGATGTCGAGATCGGCGCCAATACCACCATCGATCGCGGCGCTTTGGAAGATACCGTGATCGAGGACGGCGTGAAGTTGGATAACCAGATACAGATTGCGCACAATGTGCGCATCGGCGCGCATACCGCGATCGCCGCCTGCGTCGGCATCGCCGGCAGCACCGTGATCGGCCAGCATTGCGTGATCGGCGGCGCGGCCATGTTTGTCGGCCACATCCAGGTCGCCGATGGCGTCACCATCTCCGGCGGCACCTTGGTCAGCAAGTCGATCGATACGCCGGGCACCTATACTGCAATGTGGGCCGCCGCACCGCACCGCGAGTGGCTCAAAACCGTGGCGCAACTGCGCCGCCTGGACAGCCTGACGCAACGGGTGCGCGAGCTGGAAGAAAAAATTCAAGCAATCGAAAGGAAATCGACGTGAACGCAATGGAAATCAACGAGATCATGCAATACCTGCCGCATCGCTTTCCGTTCCTGATGGTGGACCGGGTCGAGCTGATCGAACCCGGCGTGCGCATCGTGGCGTTGAAGAATGTGTCGATCAACGAGCCATTCTTTCCGGGGCATTTCCCCAATCACCCGGTGATGCCCGGCGTGCTGATCCTGGAAGCGATGGCGCAGGCGGCGGCGATTCTGTCGTTCAAATCGGCGGACCGCAAACCGGAAGCCGATTCGGTTTACTACTTCGTCGGCATCGACGGTGCGCGTTTCAAGAAGCCGGTCGTTCCGGGCGATCAGTTGCGGCTCGAGGTGCATTTCGAGCGCTCGATCAAGAGCATTTGGAAATACACCGCCAAGGCCACCGTGGACGCCGCCGTGGTGGCCGTGGCCGAATTGATGTGCACGGTGAAAAACGCAGAATGATTCATCCCACCGCCATCGTTCATCCCCGCGCGCATCTTGGCGCGAATGTCGGCATCGGGCCGTATGCGATTATCGGCGAGCACGTGGTGCTCGGCGAAGGCACGCAGGTCGGCGCGCATGCCGTGATTACCGGCCACACGACCATCGGCCGCGACAATAAAATTTTTCAATTCGTATCGTTGGGCGAAATACCGCAGGACAAGAAATACGCCGGCGAGCCGACGCGCCTGGAAATCGGCGACCGCAATACCATCCGCGAATTTTGCACTTTCAATCTCGGCACCATTCAGGACGCGGGCGTGACGCGCATCGGCAACGACAACTGGTTCATGGCCTATGTGCATATCGCGCATGATTGCGTGGTGGGCAATCACACCATTTTCGCCAATAACGCCTCGCTGGCCGGGCATGTGCAGATCGACGACCACGTGATCCTCGGCGGCTTTACCGGGGTGCACCAGTTCTGCAAAGTCGGCGCGCATGTCATCACCGCGGTGAGTTGCGCGGTGTACAAGGATGTGCCGCCGTATGTCATGGCCGCCGGATGCGATGGCGCCAAGCCGAACGGCATCAATAGCGAAGGCCTGAAACGGCGCGGTTTTAGCCCCGATGCCATCGCCGCGGTGAAGCAAGCTTATAAAACACTGTACCGCCAAGGGATGACCTTGGAAGAGGCCAAAGCCGCATTGTTGGATCAAGCGCGCGCGCATCCCGAGGTGCAGCCGATTCTGGATTTCCTCGCCATTTCCACGCGCGGCATTATTCGTTAATTCATGGGCACGATTCGTATCGCAATCGTCGCCGGTGAGGCGTCGGGGGATTTGTTGGGCAGCCATCTGGTGAGCGCTTTGCGCGAACGTCTGCCGCAGGCGGAGTTTATCGGTATTGCCGGTCCGAAGATGATCGCGGCCGGCGTGCAGTCCTTGTTCCCCATGGAAAAATTGTCGGTGATCGGCTTCCATGAAGTGCTGCGCAATTTGTTTTCACTGCTCGCCATGCGGCGCGAACTCAAGCGTAAAATCGTGGCGTTTCAACCGCAGGTGTACATCGGCGTGGATGCGCCGGATTTCAATTTCGGCGTGGAGCGCGCGCTGCGCAAGCAGGGCATTGCCACGGTGCATTTCGCCAGCCCTTCGATCTGGGCCTGGCGCGGCAGCCGCATTCACAAGATCAAGCGCGCGGTGGATCACATGCTGGTCTTGTATCCGTTTGAAAAGGCCATTTACGACAAGGCCGGCATTGCCGCCACCTATGTCGGCCACCCGATGGCCGACACCATTCCGCTGGAAGACAAGCGTGTCGCCGTACGCGAGCAGCTCAAACTGAGCCTGAGTGCGCAGGTGGTGGCCTTGCTGCCCGGCAGCCGCCGCAGCGAATTGCACATGCACGCCGATTTGTTTGTGCAAACGGCGCAACGCTTGCTGGCGCTGCTGCCGCAGGTGCAGTTTCTGGTGCCGCTGTCGACCAAGGAGACGCGTCGGCTGTTCGAGGAGGCGCTGTATCGCAACCAAGCGCAGGATCTGCCGCTCACTATTTTGTTCGGCCATGCCCAGGAAGCGATGGCCGCCGCCGATTGCGTATTGGTCAAGTCCGGCACCGCGACCTTGGAAGCGGCCTTGCTCAAGCGGCCGATGGTGATTACCTACCGCATCCCCAAGATCACGCATCTTTTCGTCAAACGGCTTTTTTATTTGCCGTATTTCGGCTTGCCGAATGTGTTGGCCGGACGTTTTATCGTGCCCGAATTAATGCAAGACCAGGCTACGCCGGACAATCTGGCACAGGCGCTGAAAACCTGGCTGGAAGACAAGGACGCGCGCGCGAGCCTGATTGCGGAATTTGAGCGCATGCACATCGAACTGCGGCAGAATACCGCGCAGCGCGCCAGTGAAGCCGTTCTCAGTATTTTGCGGACACAAGGCGTATGCTAGTTTGCGGCGTAGACGAAGCGGGGCGCGGTCCCTTGGTCGGCGCGGTATTCGCGGCCGCGGTGATTCTCGACCCGGCGCGGCCGATTGCCGGCTTGGCGGATTCGAAAAAATTGTCGGAAAAGCAGCGCGAGAAATTGGAAGCCGAAATCAAGACGCATGCGCTGAGTTGGTCGATTGCCTACGCCGATGCCACGGAAATCGACCGCTTGAATATTCTGCACGCCACCATGCTGGCGATGCAGCGTGCGGTAGAGGGGCTGCACGTGCAACCGCAACGCGCCTTGATCGACGGCAACCGTTGCCCGCGCCTCGAGATGGAAGCGCAGGCCATCGTCAAAGGCGATGCCACGGTGCCGGAAATTTCCGCCGCCTCGATCCTGGCCAAGACCGCGCGCGACGCAGAAATGCGCTTGCTGCATGCGCGCTTTCCGCAGTATGGTTTCGACCGGCACAAAGGCTATCCGACGCTGGCGCATTTCAGCGCGTTGCAGCAGCATGGCGCTTGCCCGGAGCATCGGCGTAGTTTTGCGCCGGTGGCAAGGGTAATCGGCCTTATAAAATCTTGAGCCGCCAAGAGCGCCAAGAAAACCATTTTCACCACAGAGATCACAGAGGGCACAGAGAAAAGCAAACCCGGAACCTCTGTGTGCTCTGTGATCTCTGTGGTAAGAATTTTTGCATTTCTTGGCGTTCTTGGCGTCTTGGCAGTTCACCTGTTTTTTGTCTAAAAAGGAGTTCACATGGATCAGCGCATAGCAATTTTGTTGCATGTTTTGGCGGTCGTGATTTGGGTCGGCGGCATGTTTTTCGCCTATATGGCGCTGCGTCCGGCGGCGGTGCAAACCTTGGAGCCGCCGCAGCGCTTGCCGCTGTGGGTCGCTACATTTAGCCGCTTCTTTCCCTGGGTTTGGTTGTCGATCGCGGCCTTGCTGGCGAGTGGGCTGTATTTGATCGGCGCTTATGGCGGTTTTGCCGTCGTGGGCAAATATATTCATACCATGCTGGCCATCGGCATTTTGATGATGCTGATCTTCGGCCATGTGTATTTCGCCGGTTTTAAGAAATTAAAACGCGGCGTGGCGGCGCAGGATTGGAAATCTGCCGGCGCTGCGCTTGGCACCATTCGCATGCTCATAGGGATTAATCTAAGTCTCGGAATAATCACTATATTTGTGTCGATTCTCGGTAAGACTCTGTTCTAAGCTAAAGACCTCCCAAAATCTGACGTAGTTATACCCAGGCTATAGCTACGTCGGTACCTCCCGCCTTCCTCATGGCGGAGCAGGGTATTCACCTATCCTCGCTGTGCGTGGCCAAGCCGCTGCTCATTTATCGTTGCTGGATTAGCGAGGCCAGAATCCATGTTTGTCATCGTCGGTTACGTTGTCGTGCTGCTCTCGGTTCTGGGCGGGTTCATGCTCGCGGGCGGTCATATGTCCGCTTTGTTGCAGCCCGTGGAATTTCTCATGATCGGCGGCGCGGCGGCCGGGGCCTTTGTCGTCGCCTATGGCGGCAAGCCGATGCAGGCGACGTTGCAAGCGCTGCCCACCATATTCAAGCCTTCGCGTTACACCAAGGCGCTGTACATGGAGTTGCTGTGCTTGCTGTATGAGATCCTGGCCAAGGTGCGCAAAGAGGGCTTGATGTCGATCGAGAACGACGTCGAGAATCCGCACGAAAGCCCCTTATTCGGTAAATACCCCGCGATTGCCGCGGATCACCATACCTTGGAATTCATTACCGACTATTTGCGCCTGATGGTCAGCGGCAGCCTGAACGCATTCGAGATCGAGAACCTGATGGATAACGAGATCGAAGCCCACCACCACGAGGGCGAGATCCCGGTGAATGCGGTCGCCAAGCTCGGCGACGCCATGCCGGCCTTCGGTATTGTGGCGGCGGTGATGGGGGTGGTGCATACCATGGCGTCGGTCGGCTTGCCGCCGGCGGAACTGGGGATTCTCATCGCGAATGCGCTGGTTGGCACATTCCTCGGCATTCTGCTCGCCTATGGCTTCGTCGGCCCGCTGGCCAGCGTGTTGGAATTTAAACTCAGCGAATCCACGAAATTTTATCAGTGCATCAAAGTGACTTTGCTCGCCAGCTTGAATGGCTATGCGCCGCAGGTGGCGGTGGAGTTTGGCCGCAAGGTGCTGTATTCCACCGAGCGGCCCAGCTTCAGCGAGCTGGAAGACGAAGTGAAACAGCGCAAGACCAGGTAAGCAATAATGAGCGACGACTCGCAACGCCCGATAATTGTCCGCCGCATCAAGAAGGGCGGGCATGGCCACCACGGCGGCGCTTGGAAAATCGCCTATGCCGATTTCGTTACGGCGATGATGGCGTTTTTTCTGTTGATGTGGCTGCTGGGCTCGACCGCCAAGGGCGATTTGAGCGGCATTGCGGATTATTTCAAGACGCCGCTGCGAGTCGCCTTGGCCGGCGGCTCCGGCGCCGGCGATGCGTCCAGTTTGGTGAAAGGCGGCGGCAAGGATTTATCGCGCAAGGCCGGGCAAGTCGAAAAGACCAATACCCCGGCGCAAAAGCGGGTCATCAACCTGGAGGCTGCCAAGGCCGAAGCTGCCCGCAAGGAAAAGGCCAAACTGGAAGAACTCAAGAGCAAGTTGAATCAAAAAATCGAGTCGCATGGCGCGCTCAAGCAGTTCAAGAACCAGATCAAGATCGATATCACCGCCGAAGGCCTGCGCATCCAAATCGCGGATGAAAAAAACCGCCCCATGTTCAATAGCGGCAGCGCCGTGCTGCAGCCCTATGCCAAGGAAATCCTGGCGGAAATTTCCAGCGTGCTGAACGACGTGCCGAACGCCATCAGCTTGTCCGGGCATACCGACGCCGCGCCCTATTCCGGCGGCGACCGCGGTTACAGCAACTGGGAGCTGTCGGCGGATCGCGCCAACGCCTGTCGGCGCGAGCTGGTTGCGGGCGGCATCAGCGACGGTAAGCTGTTGCGCGTGGTGGGCTTGGGCTCGGCGGTACTGTTCGATAAGAACGATCCGCTCAATCCAGTCAACCGCCGCATCAGCATTATCGTCATGAACAAGCAGACCGAAGACGCGGTGCGCAATGAAAACGCCAATCAACCTCTGACGCTCGGTCAATCCGCTGCGCCAATCGAAAACGCCGCGAAGGAGCAAGCCGATGCAGCCGCGCCCGCTCCTTGACGCGCTGCCGCTGGCGCCAAAGCGCGTGCCGCCGATTGCGTTGGCGTTGCTGGCGCAGCTGTTGGCGTTGACTGTTTGCGGCCTGGCGCTGTGGCTGGCGCAGACGCTTGGTTTTGCCTTCAGCCTCGGCGCAGCCTTGCTGCTGCAGGGCTTGTGCGCGGCGGCTATCAGCCATGCGCTACGCATGCCGCTGTGGTGGTTGGCGATCCAGGCCTTGTTCGTGCCGGCGCTGGTGTTGGCGCACGGTTTGCGATTGTCTCCGGCGTGGTACTTGTTGGGGTTTGTCGTGCTGCTGTTGCTGTTTTGGAGCACTTTCACCAGCCAAGTCCCGTTGTATCTATCGCGCCGCCAGGTGTGGCGCGCGGTGGCTGCGCAACTGCCAGTGCGCACCGGCTTGCGTTGTGTCGATCTGGGTTCCGGCCTGGGCGGCTGGGTGTACTACTTGGCGCAGCTACGCGGCGATAGCCATTTCAGCGGCATCGAGAGCGCTCCTTTGCCATGCTGGATCGGCAAGCTGCGTAGCATTGTCCAGCCTAATGCGCGCATCGTATGGGGCAATTTCTGGCAGCAAGATCTGCGCGATTACGATGTGGTCTTCGCCTATCTCGCGCCGGTGCCAATGCCGGCTTTATGGGACAAAGTGCGGCGCGAGATGCGGCCGGGAACGCTGTTTATCAGCTATCGGTTTATCGTGCCCGGCGTGCCCCCCAGCGCCGTCGTCGAGCTCCAGGACTTGGGGCGCACGCAACTCTACCTGTGGCGGATGTGATGGTCTGCGCCGCGCCAGCTGTGGATGTGCACTCCCCGATCGACGACTTGGTGCGCCGCCTCGGCAGCGAAGACCTGCCGGTGCTGGCCAAGACCGCGGCCGAGATCGCCAAACAGGCGGTGCGCGGCGAACGCGCCTCGGCTCAGAACATCAGCGACATCGTATTGCACGACCCCTTCTTCACGCTCAACGTGCTGCGCGCCATCGGCATGCGCAAGCGCAGCCGGCTCAGCAGCGAAATCACCACCATCGAACATGCGGTGATGATGTTCGGCGCGAAGCCGTTTTTCGAGCGCTTTGCCAATCCCAGAATCGTCGAAGATCAATTCAAGAGCAATCCGCAAGGCTTGCTGCAATTGCGCCGCTCCTTGTCGCGCGCGCATCACGCCGCGTGCCAAGCCTGCGATTGGGCCATATACCGCAATGATATGGAATCGGAAGAAGTGTATATCGCGGCCGCGATCAATGATCTGGCGGAGCAGTACCTGTGCTTGGCGGCGCCGGAGCTGGCAGCCAAGCTCACCGAAGCCATGCGGCGCGATCCCAACGGCACCAGCTCTGCGCAACAGGCCTTGCTTGGATTCGATTTGCGCTCCCTGTTCGATGCCATGCTGCATGCGCTCAAGCTGCCCGATCTGATGCTGCATTTGACTGATCCGGGCAATGCGCAAGCCGCGCGTGTCAACAATGTCCAGCTCGCCGCCGCGGTGGCGCGGCATGCCGAATTCGGCTGGCATGGGCCGGCCTTGGAACAGGATGTGGCGGCGGTGGCGAACCTATTGCACATCACGCAAGAGGATGCGATCGGCCGCATTCATCGCACCGCCGTGCTGGCGGCGCGGGCATGGCACTGGTACGGCGCACCGCCTGCGGCGCGTTGGCTGCCCTTGCTGCCGGAACCGGCCGCGCCCGAGCCGAAGCCCCAGCCCGCGGCGCAACCGTTTAGCTCGATGCAAGAGCTGATGCGCTGGGCGATGCAGGCCTTGCAGGCGGAAGCGGGCTTGAGCCGCGTGGTGTTCGCACTGCGCACGCCGGACGGCCAGGGCTTGCGCGCCAAATTCTGCCTGGGAGAGACCGAGCCATCGCCGTTCAATCAATTCGAGATCGGCTTGGGCAACCTCCACTTGTTCACGCGCTTGCTGCAGAAACAACAAGGGGTGTGGCTCAATCAGCAGAACGAAGCCAGCTTGCAGCCTTACCTCAGCGCGGAATTGCAACGCGTGATTGGGCGCGGTGAATTTTTTGCGCACTCGGTATATCTGGGGCCTAAGCCCTTCGGCCTGTTTTATGGCGATCACCGCGGCGCCAAGCTGGATGCGGCGCACTATCAAAAATTCAAGGAAATCGTGGCGCAAGTCACGCGCGCCATGCATCGCCTGGCCGGCAAGACGCCCTAACCCCAAAACAGCAATCCGTCCACGAAAAACACGAAAGAACACGAAATTTTCGTGCCTTTTCGTGTTTTTCGTGGACAACGCTTTTCCAGGTTTAATACATTCTGGGCGTTTTGCAGGCCATGCGCTTCGCGTTAGACTGTAGGCCTGATGATTCCCTTTTCCCCATTCCGGATTTCACCGCGCCGCACGCCGAGCGAGGCGCTCGCATGAAAGTGCAAACGCTTTGGTACGTCCGGCGCGGAGAGCAAATTTCCGGGCCGTTTCCAGCCAAGCTGATCAGCCGCGAGTGGATGCTGGGACGTTATCAGGCGACGGACGAGGCAAGCAACGACCAGGTGTTCTGGGCGCCGCTGGATGCGATTCCGGAATTGCGGCCACACATTGGCGGCATCAAATATCGCGTCGTCGGCACCGCCGATGCGCCGCTGGATTGGGTCGGCGAGCGACGCGCGGCAGCACTGCGCTGGCTCGACGAGCGT
>Ga0113563_10000489_pt1 | contig 19288 bp, 19 predicted proteins | sample Mud3Dept3metaG_FD_80117 | JGI IMG/M metagenome (GOLD analysis project Ga0113563, IMG submission 80117) | Freshwater wetland microbial communities from Ohio, USA, analyzing the effect of biotic and abiotic controls - Mud 3 Core 4 Depth 3... | ecosystem: Environmental > Aquatic > Freshwater >...
ATTGATGCGGAGGACCGCCGACCGGGAGTATTCAGTGCGGGCGGGCTTCAGCCCGTGCCCGCCATTGTAATTTTGCGTGACGACTTGCAGTCCGGCATCACGTGACGCTGAGGGGAAAACCGCCATCGCCGGAGCCGGCATTGATGCGGAGGACCGCCGACCGGGAGTATTCAGTGCGGGCGGGCTTCAGCCCGTGCCCGCCATTATAATTTTGCGTGACGACTTGCAGTCCGGCATCACGTGGCGCTGAGGGAAACGCCGCGTTCGAAGCGGTCAGGTTCGAGGTTAACCGCCACCCGCGGGATGAAAGCGCGCGGGCTTCAACCCCCGCTCACCGGACTTTCCGTTTGGAGCAGGATGCAATGCCAAAGAAAAAGGCGACTGAGCAACACCAGAGCGACAGCGCCAGCAAAGATGTGCTGGCTGCGATCCGGAGCTCTGCGCTCGAAATCGAAAAAAAGATCCTGGCGCGAAAGAAGCCGACCATGAAGTTCCCGGTCCGCTCCCTGGCCAATGTCCGGTACCATCCCGAGCGGGGATTCTTCGAGATTGCCGGACAGAAAAAGGAACGGACCCTGACTGTCAACACCGTAAAGACTTTCGCCCAGACGCTCCGCATGATTGCGCTTTCGAAGGACCTGGTGGAAAACGACGACATCGCGACCAAGCGGGAGGCGTATTACGTTTCCAAGAACTGGGAGGATGCACGCTTCAGCGAGCAGCCGGAATCCGACACCGTCATGGACGATGTCGAAGCATACTTTTCGGTCAACCGCGAGCAACTGGGGTTCATTCCGGAAGAAAAGGGGGGAGATGTGGCCGGCCGGCTGATCGTGATCGACCGCGACCGCGACACTGGCAAGGTGCTGCGCATCGATTGCACCAGATTCGGCACCGGAGCTTACAGCATCCCGATTACGGTCGAGCACCTGCAATTCGAAACCAGGGCGGACTTCATACTCGTGATCGAGACGGCCGGGATGTTCCAGCGCCTGGTCAAGCACAATTACTGGAAGAAGGCCAACTGCATCCTGATCAGCATGGGAGGAGTGCCGACACGGGCCTGCCGGCGCTTCATCCGCAGACTCGCCGATTTTCAAAAGATCCCGGTGTACGTGTTCGTGGACGGCGATCCTTACGGGATTACCAACATCTACAGGACGCTCAAGGTCGGATCCGGAAACGCGGCTCACTTGAATGAGTTCTTTTGCGTTCCTCAGGCGTCTTTTCTCGGCATCACACCCCAGGACATCGTCGACTACAAGCTGCCGACGCACCCGCTCAAGGATGTCGATATCAAGAGGGCCAGGGATGCGATGAAAAACGATCCCTTCATCCGGCACCACGGGCCATGGGTTAAGGCCATGGAACACCTGCTCAAAATGGGGGTTCGCGCCGAACAACAGGCGCTGGCCAAACATGGCCTGAACTATGTGATCGATCATTACCTGCCGGAAAAACTGCGCCACCCGGAGCGATTCCTTCCATAGGCGGCGCGGAATTCATTCGGGGGCTGCATGCCAAGATCGAGACCAAAGCAGAGGGCGCCGGCCAACTGGTTGGGGAGACTGTTCCTTCAGGCCGGTCCCACGCTCCCGGGGATCCCATTCTGGGTTCTGATCGCGCCGATCCTGGGCTTCGTCCTCGTCATCTCCTTCTGCGAGATCACGTCCCTGGATGTCTGGTGGCATCTCAAGACCGGCGAGTGGATATTGCAGCACAAGACCGTGCCGCAGCTCGATCCGTTCTCGTTTTCCGCAGAGGGCCGTCCCTGGATCGCCCACGAATGGCTTTTCGGTCTGGTCGTGTTTCTGGTGCAGAAGGCGGCCGGAATGAATGGGCTCATCATCCTGAAGGCCTTCCTCATGGCCGCCCTGTTCGCTCTCTCAGCCTGGACTGCCCGGGCTCGTGCGGCATCCCCTGGCATGACCGCTCTTGTGCTCGCCGCCTGTTACGAGGTGGCACGACTGCGCTTTTCGGAGCGGCCGGAGCTCTTCTCGCTCCCCATGGCGGTTGCTTTTCTACTTGTTTACGAAAAGAGCTCCCAGAGGAGGGCGCTGCTCCTGCTGCTCCCCTGTCTCCAGCTGGTATGGGTCAACGTGCATGGCGGAACCGCTCTCCTCGGATGGGCCCTTACCGGCGCTTTCCTGCTTGATATGGCGTGGCAGCTGCGCATGTCGGGTTCCTCGTGGCCCCGACTCCGGCGCGCACGGGACTTCCAGTGGTGCTTAGGGGCTCTCGCGGCAGTCGTTGCGATTTCCTTTGCAAGTCCGAATCCGTACCGGAACCTGGCTTACGGCCTCCTGCGGGCCGAAAGCCCGCTCAATATACAGGAATTCCAGTCTCTCCCTGAAGCCGTGGCGCTGGGACCCGGTTTTTCCGCGATGCTGTTCCTCGCCTTCGCGCTCCTGCTGGCGACACTCTTTTTCGTGCAGCCGCGCAGGGTGAAAATGTACGAATGGCTGCTGTTTCCACTGCTGCTTGCCCTGGCTGTATATTTTTTCCGTTTCCGCTCCCTATTCGTTTTCCTTCTGGCTCCGACATTGGCGTCGCTGCTGAGCCAGGGAAAGATCTTCGGCCGCATCCGCTGGTGGCTGCCGGGAGTGGCGTCCCTCGCTCTGTTCATCCATATCGCCGCGACGGAGAGCAACTCGTACGCTTACCGTTTCGGCGCCGGAGTTCACGCGGGCGTTCTGCCGGTCGCGGCAACCGAGTTTGTCCGTGAGAACCGGCTGTCGGGAAGGATGTTCAATTCCTATGGATTGGGAGGCTATCTTATCTGGAATCTCTTCCCCGACCTGAGAGTGTTTATCGACGGGCGGGAGGATGTCTACGTACAACCGGGGGTTGCCGCCGAATATGTGGGAGCTTTCCGATCCGGGCAGAACTGGCGGGATCTGGTGAACAGGCACGGTATCGACCTGGCCATGCTCGACTATCCGGAGGAACCTCCTGCTTCGCCCGAAATGAGCCTCGAACAACTCGCTTTTCCCCGTTCGGAATGGGCGCTCGTGTATTTCGACGATGTTTCGGTCATCTACTTGCGGCGCATCAGCCGTTTCGAAGAAGTGATCCGCAATCATGAAATCCGTTTCGTACAGCCGCTGCAGCTGTCCGCTTATCTCGATCCGATCCTCCGGGACCCTGAAAAACTCAGACTTTTCCTCGGCGAGATGGAAGCCAATCTCCGCCTGCATCCCGACTCCTTCCGCGCCCACTTTCTGAACGGCATCGTCGCCATTAAGCGCGGCCGGGGATTCCTCGAGGAAGCGATCCGGGAGTTTCAGCAGACCGTTGCGCTCAACCCGGAATACATCGCCGGGTATTTCAATCTGGGCAACATCTACCTGCAGCTGGGCAGGATCTCGGAAGCCCGGCGGATGTTCGAGTCCATACTCGAGCTATCCAATAACGCGGATGCTGCCCGGCAATTGGATGCCCTGCGCGACGCCCGGTAACCTGTGGTTTGAGGCGGGGATCATTCGATCGGTTTTTCGGATGCAGACTCCGGAAAAGGATTCGCTATGGATGGTTCCCGAAAATCGAGCAGGACGGGGGATGGACGGGTGTGGCCTTTGTGAACATCGAGCAGGAGGCCGCCAACGTCACCCTGAGAGCATTCGATGACAACGGCGCCGAAATCGCCAGCCAACCCATTCCTGTCCCCGCGGGGAAGAAGATTGTCGGCATGGTGGATCAGGTTTTTCAGACCGACGTTCGCAGGGCAAGGTACTTCAGGTTCCGTTCCGACAGAAAGGTGCTTGGATTCACGGTCAGTGCATCTGGCGACGAACAGATGCTCGACGGCATCCCTGCCCTTTTGGAATACTTTCCATACATGTGGCGCCAGAAATGAGCGGTCGGGGCTGATTTCGACCGGGAATAGGGATGGCAGCGACGCCGGTCCGCGCGCACGGCGACTCGCATCGCCTTTTGACGCACACACGCGTGGAATGCAGGTATAATGCATTCTCTGCTGGAAACGGGCCGTAAGTCAGGGCTGCGGTAGCCGGGCGGCGTTTCCTGTGAAGAGGAGACTGGCTTTTTGGTGATGAGATTCCGTGCACGATACAACCTGGTCCTTCTCTGCGCGCTCGCATCGTGGATGGCGGCGTGCGGCCGAACCCGCGAACCCGTCACTCCGGCTTCAGGTCTTCGGGTTGTCGCCAGCATCCCGCCGATCGCCGATTTTGCACGCCAGGTCGGAGGAGATCGCGTTCAGGTAGAGACCCTGGTGCCTGCCGGCGCAAGCCCCCACACTTACGAACCCACGCCGGCGCAGTTGCGCGCCGTTGTGCTTGCCCGCGTGCTTGTTCTCAATGGAGTCGGATTGGAGTTCTGGGCCGACAAGGTCATATCGTCGGCGGACAATGCTGACCTTGCGATTGTGACCGTCAGCGATGGGATGAAGATCATCGCGGGCGACGCGGATGAACCCGGCGGCAATCCGCACACATGGCTGAACCCGGTCAACGCAATGCTCCAGGTGGAGAAGATCCGAGACGTGTTCATCCAGGCGGACCCGGGAGGCGCAGGTGCCTACCGCGCGAATGCGGAGAAATACCTGGAACAACTGCGCGTGCTGGACGGAGAGATCCGCGCGGAAGTGGCCGGCTTCTCAAGCCGGCAGTTTATCGCGTTCCACTCCGCGTGGTCTTATTTCGCAGGAGAGTACGGCCTCGAAGAGGCCGCCGTCATAGAGCGCAGCCCCGGCCGGGACGCATCGCCATCCGAAATCGCGGAAATCATCATGAAAGCGAGGGAAATCAAGGCCAGAGCGATTTTTGCCGAGCCGCAGTTTTCGGCCAGGGCAGCAGAAACCATTGCCGACGAGTGCGGAGCGCGGGTGTTGTTCCTGAATCCGCTCGGCATCCCGCCCGACTATCGCTATGTCGACCTTATGCGCTATAACATGAGCCAGATCGCCGAGGCTTTGCGTTGAACGGCAGCTGCAATCCTGGGAAGCTTTCCTTCCGTCGAGGAACCGTCGAAACCCGCAAGAATGCCTGAGGTGTCCGCGGCACGGAGAACCTGTATGAATGAGAAGGGTCCGATCATCGAACTGGAGCACGTCAAGGTGGCCTACCAGGACCTCCTGGTTCTTGACGACGTCAGCCTGACCGTGCCTGCCGGCAGTTTCCTGGCGATCATCGGGCCAAATGGAGCGGGCAAGACCACCTTGCTGCAGGTGATTCTCGGCCTTGTACGGCCGGCCAGCGGCCGCGTGCGGATTTTCGGCAAGGTGCCTGCCGAACTGGACGGCGAGCGCCGCCGCATCGGCTATGTGCCACAGATTCTCTCCGTCGATGTGAATTTCCCCGTCAGCGTGCGCGAAGTGGTGCTCATGGGGCGTTACGGACGCATGGGTCTATTCCGCCGCCCGACGCGTGGGGACTATCGCGCCGCAAAGGAGGCCATGGAAAGGGTGGGGGTTGTGGATCTCGCCGACCGGCCGATCCGGCGTCTGTCGGGCGGGGAAAGACAGCGCGTGTTCCTGGCGCGGGCTCTCGCCAACGAGCCAGACCTTCTGCTTCTGGATGAGCCCACGACAGGAGTGGACACGGCTTCGAGCGAAGGACTGTACGAACTGCTCCGTGTCCTGCATGCGAGCGGGATCACCATGCTGGTCGTGTCCCACGACGTCGGCGTCGTCGCTTCCTATGTCGAGGGAGTCGTGTGCATCAACCGCCGACTGGTGGCGCACGGGCGCCCCGCCGAAGTCCTGGGCTCGGACGCGCTTTCGAAGATGTACGGCTGCGATGCCATGTTTTTTCATCACGGCCGGGTACCGCACCTGGTGGTGGAAAGAGACCAATGATCGAACTGCTCAGCTACCCGTTCATGCAGCGCGCCCTCCTGGCCGGGACTCTGATCGGCATCGCCTGCGCCGTCATCGGCACCTACGTAGTCCTGAAAGGCCTTTCCTTTATAGGCGCCGGGATCGCCCATGCCAGTTTCGGTGGCGTGGCCCTCGGGTTCCTCCTGAATGTGAATCCGGTATTGACCGCAGTAGTCTTCTGCCTCGGCACGGCCTGGGGCATAGGCCTGGTTGCTCGCAAGGGCCACGTCAAGGAAGACACCGCGGTCGGGGTTTTCTTTGCCTCCACCATGGCGTTCGGAATTCTCGTCATCGGTCTCATGCACGGCTATAACGTCGACCTTTTCGGATATCTTTTCGGCAGCATTGTGGCGGTAAGCCGGAGCGATGTCTGGATGATCCTGGGATTGAGCGCGGCCGTGCTATTCCTGGTATGGGTGTTTTTTAAAGAACTCCTTTTTGTGACGTTCGATGCCGAGATGGCGGCGGTCACGGGAGTCCCGGCCGGCAGGATTTATTTCCTGTTAATCAGCCTGATGGCCATCACGGTAGTCCTTTCGATCAAAGTTGTGGGCATCGTGCTGGTTTCAGCGCTCCTGGTAACTCCGGCTGCGGCAGCCTATCAGATGACGGAAAATTTCCGGCGCATGATGGCCCTGGCCGTCCTGATCGGCGTATGCAGTTCCGTGGGCGGGCTGCTGCTTTCCTGGAAGCTGGACACCGCGCCGGGCGCAACCATCGTGCTGGTGTCGACGCTGATTTTTTTCCTCGCAGCGTCGGTCTCGCCGCGCAGGCGAGGCCTCCGTCATGGGGACTGACGGCGCTACGGCAACAGTTTCCTTTGCTTGGCGGCCCTTTCGAGTTCTTCACGGAATTTGGGGTGGGAGATTTGTATCAGGGCCTCTGCTCTCTCGCGCAGGTTCTTCCCGAACAGGTTCACGGCACCAAACTCGGTCACCAGGTAGTGCACATCCGCCCGGCTGGTCACGACTCCGGCGCCCTCCTTGAGGAACGGAACGATGCGCGACAGCTCCCCATTCTTGGCAGTTGACGGCAGCGCGATGATGGGGCGGCCCCCCTTGGACCGCGCGGCTCCCCGGATGAAATCCACCTGGCCGCCGAATCCCGAGTAGATATAAGGCCCGACCGAGTCGGAACAGACCTGTCCGGTCAGGTCCACTTCGATCGCCGAGTTGATGGCCACCATATTGTCATTCTGGCTGATGACAACCGGATCATTGACGTGCTCGACAGGATGGGACTCGATCAACGGATTGTTGTTGAGGAAACTGTAGAGTTCTTCGCTTCCGAGCGCGAATGTGATCACGACCTTGCCCTGGTGCAGGGTCTTCTGGTTTCCAGTAACCACGCCTCGTTGTATGGCGCGCATGGCCCGGTCGGAGATCATCTCGGTGTGGACGCCGAGCTCGAGATTGCCCTCCATGGATTCATACACGGCGTCCGGAATCCCGCCGATTCCCATTTGAATCGTCGCTCCCGGCCGGATGAGTGGAATAATGTGCCAGGCGATGGCTCTTTCCACTTCGCTGGACGGCTTGACCTCCAGAGTCGGCAGCGGTTCGGTGTGCTCCACAATGGAGTGGACCCGGTTGACGTGGATGAATGAATCCCCCAGAATCCGGGGCATTTTTTCATTCACCTGGGCGATGACGAGCCTCGCTACCTGGCAGGCAGCCTTGGAAGCCAGGGTTTCGACTCCCAGGCTCATAAAGCCGTGCTCATCCGGCGGCGAAGTCTGCACCATCGCCACATCCAGCGGGACGATTCCCTCGCGGAAAAGGCGCGGGATCTGGTGGAGAAAGATAGGCACATAGTCCGCTCTGCCGTCATTGACCGCTTGCCGGTCCGCGGAGCCGACGAAGAGCGAGTTGTGCCGGAAGTGCCCTTTCATCTCCTCTTCGGAAAGCGGATCGTACCCGATGAGAAGCACGTGATTCAGCTGCACATCGTGGAGTTCGTCCCGGCGCTCCGCCAGCGCGCGGACCAGCCCCCGGGGAATCGCGGCATTTCCCGCATAGTATACTTTATGACCGCATTGGATCACCCTGACTGCTTCGGCAGCGGTCTTTAACTTGGACCTGTAGTCATCCAGCCAATTCATGAGTTATCCCCTGTCAAGTTCTGGCAACGATTGAATAATTATGATTTCCTTATATCGGGGCCGGAATTTTGCGGATTCTTCATTTCATCAATTCTTCGAGCGGCACGGTGGCGATGCCCAGCGTCGAACCCGCCCCTTCATTCACCATTTGCCCTTGATACATATATACGCCGGCTGCCAGACCAGGATCCTCCCGCAGCGCAGCATCGATCCCTTTCTCCGACAAATCCAGAATGTACGGAATCGCCGAGTTCGCCAGTGCCCGGGAGGCAGTGCGCGCGATGTTGGCAGTCATGTTCGGGACGCAGTAATGGAGGACATCGTGAACGACAAAAACGGGACGGTCCGGGGTAGTGGGCCGGCTGGTCTCGACGCATCCCCCCTGGTCGATGGAAACATCGATGATGACACTCCCGTTCTTCATGCCCTTGACCATCTCCTCGGTAACCACGAAGGGCGAGCGCGCACCGGGGATCAGAACGGCCCCGATAACCACATCTGCAATCGACGTGTACTTTTCGAGCCGGTCAAGACCCGCCTTGATGGTGACCGCGTGCCCGCCGAGATCCCGGTTCAGGTTCCTCAGTTTGGACAGGTCGGCGTCCAGGATAATCACATGGGCGCCGCTGGCCAGGCCATACCGCGCCGCAGTGCTCCCGACCGTGCCGGCCCCGAGGATCAGAATGGTGGCAGGAGGGACGCCGGCAACATTTCCGATCAGGACTCCCCGGCCGCCCACCTCGTTCTGCAGGTAGTGAGCGGCGATATGAACGGCCATCTGCCCTGCCATTTCGCTGAAAGGGACCAGGACGGGAAGATCGCCGTTCTTGTCCCGGATGATTTCGTAGCCGATCAGCGTGGCCTTCAGATTCATCAGCCGCGCTGCGGCTTCGCGCGTCGCAACGGCCATATGCAGAAAACCGCAAACTATGATCCCGGGCTTCAGCAGGTCCAGTTCTTGCGGCGAGAGTACGCTGACCCGGCAGACCATGTCTGCGCGCTTGTATACTTCCTCCGTGTCATAAACGATCTGTGCACCCGCCTTGTCGTAGTCACGATCCGAAAAGTGCGCCTCCAGACCTGCTTCCTTTTCGACCAGCACCGTTTGCCCCCGCTGAACCAGCCGGGTTACCGCCAGGGGGGTCAGTCCGACACGGTTTTCGTGGCGGTGGACTTCTCTGGGCACGCCGATAATCATTTCTAGCCTCCTTGGTTTCTCAGGCAGCGAATCGCCGTTTCTGATGGTACGAAAGCGCGCTGGCATCCTGTCGCAGTCGCAGCGCGATCCGGCAGCGCTCAGCAGCCAGGGCTGCCATGGCCGTTATGTTTTTAACCGGTTTGCAACTTTTTGGGTAGCTATATTATTTCGTTTAGCCGGCTCGGAACAGTCAAGGGTCTGCAAACAAAGCCACGAATTTTCACGAAGAATGATCTCCCTTGATGCGAGCCATACGATGCGGCTTTCGTGATAATTCGTGGAATTCGTGGCAGTTTTCTTCGCTAGCCAAACAATTACAATATTTCCTCCGGATCTCCCATGTAATAGTTTCGGATCGGGCGGAGGCTATCGTCCTTCGCACAGACGAACGGAATCCCGGCCGGAACATACAGATCCTCGATCCAATCATCCGGAATCCGGATTTTCTTTTCAGCCATACCGGGGATACAACCGGCACTATTCCCGAGATTCAGGGAACTTGCCGGTTGTAATTCTGGGAGACACTTCCGTGAGCCTGGTGCGGTGCGGCACGATACCGTCCACATCGCCGGCATAACACATTTTCTAGCTGCCTTTTACGACGATCCCGCGTACGGAGATCTTCAGTTCCGGTCTCAGCTTGCTCGTGGTTTTGATCACCAGGTTTCCGAAATGGTAACCTTCGGGGGCTGTGGGCTTCTGAACGGCTATCACCTTGACTTTCTTGCCACTACTGCCTGCCACAGGCTCCAATCTCACGGTTACGTTCTCGTCCGTCGAAATCGCACTCACGAGTTCGATAGCTTTGTCGGGCGGGATCGTCACCAGAATCTCTTTGCTCACTTCCTTGCCTCGCGGGTTTGTGCCGAAATAGACGGACGGCTCGGAAATGACAAACTCGGGCACAAGTTCCGCAGTGAGTGAGAGGATAACCTGAGGCTGCCTTGGATCGTTGGAGGTGATGGAGACCGTTTTGTTTATTTCCGGCGTATTCAAGCCTTCCGTCGCGATCGTGACTTCTAGCTGACCACTCTGGCCGGGGGCAATCTTTTGGGACGACAGAAGGGTCGAGGTGCATCCGCAGGAAGCATTCACACTGATCACCTCGAGCGGGGCACTCCCCTTGTTGGTGAACTTGAAAACGTGGCGGAGAGTCTCCCCCTCCGTCGCCTTGCCGAAGTTCTTGGCGATGCTGTCGAATGCGATGCTGGGTCCTTTATCCTGGCCTGCAGGAAGAATGCCGCCTGCTGTCAGCAGCACAAAAATCAGGAAGGGCAATCGTTTCATGCGCTTCTCCCACGATAGTGTTGCACGCACATGGAAATCAGCGGCAATTATACCACGCACCGGCTGGAATGCCATGGAGCAGCATCGAGCTTGATCCCGGTCCTGCCTTTTTACTATAGTTCGGTTCCTCCCACGCCGCACAGCGGCGGAGGGCCGTTCAGCCAGAGGATTATGATATGAGCTCTAAAGAGACATCAAAGGCGGTCATCCTGGCACGCGGCCTCGGCACACGCATGCGCCGCCATGATCCGGACACTCGGGGGCTGGATCCGATGCAGAGCACCATGGCGGATGCCGGCCTGAAAGCGATGATTCCGGTGGGGCGGCCGTTTTTGGACTATGTACTGAACGGACTGGCCGACGCGGGTTTCCTGGAAGCCTGCCTGGTCATAGGCCCGGAGCACGAGGCGGTCCGCGAATACTACGCAAAAACCTGCGTCCCCGGGAGAATCGGGATTTCCTTTGCTGTTCAGGAAAAGGCCCTTGGCACGGCGGATGCCGTCGCCGCCGCAGAGTCATTCGCGGCGGGCGAGCATTTCCTGGTGCTGAACTCCGACAACTATTACCCTGTTGAGGCGTGCCGCGCATTGCGGGAATCGGGCAGGCCCGGCCTGGCTGCATTCGAACGCGAAAGCCTGGTCCGCCAGAGCAACATCAGCGAAGGACGCATCCGGCAATTTGCCATTGTGACCACCCGGCTGGATGGGACTCTCGAACGAATCCGAGAGAAACCTGACGAGGCGACGCTGCAGGCAGCGGGGCCGGAGATCTTCGTGAGCATGAACTGCTGGCTCTTCAGTCCGGCGATCTTCGAGGCGTGCGCGCATGTGGAAGCATCCCCGCGCGGCGAACTCGAACTCACCGATGCTGTTCAGTACGCGATCCACAAACTGGGCGAGCGTTTCCAGGTAATGCTTTTTCGCGCCGGTGTCCTCGACCTGTCGAGCCGCTCCGACATCGCGGCTGTTGCGGCGAGACTTCGGGAGATCGAGGTGAATCTGTGAATCGATATGCCGAACAGCTCGCCGCAGCCGGCATGAATCCGGCGGAGGCGGAATCCAAAGGGGACCTTTTCGAGCGCGCCGCTAAGGTTCTGCCTGGCGATTACAACCCGGCCGGGCTGCGAACAATCTATGTACCTGGACGCATAGAAGTTCTGGGCAAGCACACGGATTACGCCGGAGGGCACAGCCTGCTGTGCGCCGTTGAACGCGGCTTCTGCCTGGTCGCGAGGGCGCGCCAGGATGCGCAGGTGCTGGTTTGGAATGCACGGACACGCGAGCGCTGTACCTTGAAGTTGGACCCCGAGTTCCATCCGGCGGAAGGTGGCTGGTCGAACTATCCGGGCGTGGCCGCACGGCGCATTGCGCGTAATTTTCCCTCTGCACGGCGAGGCGCGGATCTCGCCTTCATCAGCGACCTGCCGGCAGCCAGCGGGATGAGCAGCTCCAGCGCGCTGATTGTCGCCATCTTTCTTGCGCTTTCGGACATTAACGCACTTGCGGAGTCCGCCGCGTACCGCCGGGAGATCCGCAACCAGGAGGACCTGGCAGGTTACCTGGGTACAGTCGAGAACGGCGAGAGCTTCGGTTCGCTCGCCGGTGGACGCGGGGTCGGGACCTTCGGCGGCAGTGAGGATCACACGGCTATTCTCTGCAGCCGGGCAGGTGAGCTCCGGCAATACAGCTTCTGCCCGATCCGGCTCGAGCGGACCCTGGTGCTGCCCGACGACCTCGTCTTCTGCATCGGTGTGAGCGGGATCGTTGCGATGAAGACAGGTGCCGCGCGAGCCGCCTACAACCGGGCCTCGTCGGCTGCGAAGAGCATCCTCGAAATCTGGCGTGCGGAAACCGGGCGCAGCGACCGCAGCCTTGCGGCCGCCGCGGCCAGCGCGCCGGATGCGCCCCGCCGGATCCTCGATTTGCTGCATAAATCGGGAAACACGGCTTTTTCATCCGACTTGCTCGCCAACCGGTTTGAGCAGTTTCTCCTCGAAAGCGCCGAGATCGTGCCCGGAGCAGCCGAAGCCCTCGCCTCCCGTGATCTGCATCGCTTCCGCCTGCTTGTGGAGCGATCCCAGCAGGCAGCGGAGAATCTCCTTGGGAACCAGGTTCCGGAAACGATCGCGCTTGTTCGATCAGCACATGCGCTCGGCGCCATTGCCGCTTCCGCCTTCGGTGCCGGATTTGGAGGGAGTGTGTGGGCGATGCTTCCGGCTTCGGACGCCGCCAGCTTCGAATCGCACTGGGCATCCATGTACAGGGATCAGTTCCCCGGCGCTGAGAAATCCTGCTTTTTCTCCACACATCCGGGCCCCGGCGCCATGCGTCTGTAAACCCACGCACACCTCTAATAAAAACACATTGTTTACGTCGGACTCTTTTGAGGCTTCCTGCAATGGTGTACCTGATGGGGTTTGTCATCTTTGCCGCCGCAGCAACAATCTCCGTCCGTTCTGCGGCCCGCAAAGAAACCCGGCTCCTTGCCTCGATCAGCATCAGCCGGCCTGCCAAGGCTGTTTTTGAGATTATCGAACACGTCGGGCGGGAGATCGTCTGGTATCGGAAATCCGATTGGCTGCCGCGCCCCCTGCGCGTCTCGCAGCTGTCATGCTGGCACGAGCATGTCCCCCCGGATCAGCGCCATCAGACAGCCGGCGTCAAAACTCCTGCGCAGGTCAGCATCCACCTTTTGGAGGATTGTGTATTCACGTATCGCAGCACCCACGAGTGCGACATGGATTATGAATGCTCGTTCAGGCTCGGGATGGAGTCCGGGAAGTGCCTGCTGACTTGGGAGATGCGGTATCAGGTGCGCCGCCTGGCAGATATTCTCGCCCGCCAGCGGATCGTCAATTCCACCGCGGATTCGATGGCTCGATCCCTCGAATACATCAAACGGCTCGCACTCGCCCCGGAGCGTTCTCAGTTTTCGCGCGCTGCACTGCACCGGAACCGAAGGGGTCAGATCCCCGCCGCCTGACATCCCCGAAGAATGGCACGCGCCAGCACGTCCGCCGCAAGCGCCCCGATGATGCCGACGTTGGCCGGGCTGCACTCGATCCGGTGTTGTCCCGTAGCCAGAGAAAAAATGGCGTCGCCGTCGGCGGGTGTGTGGGCGGGGTAGATGCATCGGGCCAGCGCATCCTGGGCCATCTGCGCCACCTTGGTACAGGATGCTTTGTCCAGGGTTGCGTCCGTCGCAACCACCCCGATCACGGTGTTTCCTCCCACGAACATATCCGGACGGAAGCCTTTTCGCATTTGATCCATTGTGTTCCAAAAACCACCGCCATCGCTCCTCCGTGCCCCCGCCACAATCTCCCCGCGGTCAGGATCCAGGACATCTCCAACACAATTGACGGCCGCCAGAGCTCCCACCATCAGTCCGTCCGCCCGGGATACCGACCAACTTCCGATCCCTCCCTTCATCGAGTGGTCCGGTCCGAGCATTTTCCCGACGGTACAGCCGGCCCCCGCGCCCACATTCCCTTCCTCAACTGGCGCAGCAGAAGCGATACGGATGGCCTCATACCCGGCCGCCGCATCGGGGCGAACCCTGGAGTCGCCGGGGCCAAGATCAAACAGGATCGCGCCGCAGACGATTGGTACGACGTGCGGGCCTGCACGGTACCCGATTCCCTGCTCCTCGAGATAGCGTGCCACTCCTGTCCCGACATCAAGACCGAACGCGCTGCCCCCGGACAGGAAAACGGCATGAATCCCGGTCACCATATTCTCAGGACGGAGCAGGTCTGTCTCACGCGTCCCGGGGGCGCCCCCACGAATATCGACTCCCGCAACCATGGGAGCGTGGGAGGTTACGACAGTACATCCGCTGGGTCGGGCTTGGAGCGTATGGTGGCCAACGAGGATTCCCGGCACATCCGTCAGGGACGGCCTGCGTGATACGGAAAACTCCTGTTCTGCTTTCATCTCGCCCCCCGGCGCATCGACATTGATGCCGCCATGATATAGACTTGCAGCCGGGCCATCAAGCGCGTCCCTGGGGGCGCTTCGCGATGAAAAAGATGGGAGATGCCGATTTCATGGATCCCGGGTTCTGGCTGGCGCTCCTGATCAGCCTCGTATCCGTCGCCGGTTTCGTCTATTGGCTCGTCACCGGCGGCAGAAAGCCGCGCTGACTGCTCCCCTCTGCGAAACTCTTACGCCCCGCGATGCGGACTATGCCAGCGGAAGCTTCCTCCACCATCATAATCTGCCATCGAAGATAAAGAAAACGCAGAGAGAAATAGCGGTCGCCTGCATTGCCGCTCCGTTCCCCGCGGCTACATTTTGTTGAGGCGCTCTGTTACAATCCTCCGAAAGGAGGTTCGTCATGCTAAAGGAAGGCAGCAAGGCACCCGATTTTTCACTGCTCGACGACCACAGCCGGAAAGTCAGCCTGAGCGATTATCTGGGGAAAAGCACCGTTGTTCTGTTTTTCTTCCCAAAAGCAAATACTTCGGGCTGAACCAGGGAGGCGTCCGGGTTCCGGGACGCAATGGATCAATTCAACAAACTGGGCGCGGCCGTGATCGGGATCAGCGCGGACGACGTCGGGCAGCAGGCAAAATTCCGCGACAAATACAGTCTCAACATGCCGCTCCTGGCGGACGCGGACAAGAAGGTGCTCACCGCTTACGGGGTTTTCAAGCAGAAATCACTTTACGGCAAGTCGTTTCTGGGCATTGAGCGAACCACGATCATTATCGGGAAGGACGGGATCATCAAGAAGATCTTTCCCAAGGTGAAGGTCGAAGGACACGTCGATCAGGTGCTGGAAACTCTGGCGAGCCTGTAATCCCATTCCGCTGAAGGGATGGAGGTATCGCGTCGGCTTCAGCGGGCGGCATGATTCGCAGCACATTATCTTCCCTGCACGCCGGGAGTGCGGTAATCGCGCCGGCCCAAAAGTAAAGTATTGCCATGCAGCAGTATCTGGACCTCTTGAAAGGCACGCTGAGCAACGGAGTCAGGAAGGCCGATAGAACCGGCACCGGGACTCTCAGTGTCTTCGGACGGCAACTGCGATTCGACCTTGCCGAGGGATTTCCGATTACTACCACCAAACGGCTCTTTCTGAAGGGGGTCATTCACGAACTGCTGTGGTTTCTCCAGGGGAATACAAACATCCGCTATCTGAACGAAAACGGCGTTAGCATCTGGGATGAGTGGGCGGATGAGAATGGGGAGTTGGGTCCCATATACGGCGCCCAGTGGCGAAGCTGGAGGGGCGCAGACGGGAAGTCGATCGACCAGATTTCCCGGTTAATCGAATTGATACAGACCCGGCCGGACAGCCGGAGGCTGCTGGTCAGCGCGTGGAATGTAGGAGAACTTGAAGCCATGCGCCTTCCTCCCTGCCACTGCCTTTTCCAATTCTGGATCGCGAACCGGAAGCTCTCCTGCCAACTCTACCAGCGCAGCGCCGACCTTTTCCTCGGGGTCCCGTTCAACATAGCCTCCTACTCACTCCTGACCATGATGATCGCCCATGTGACCGGCCTCGGCGCCGGCGAGTTCATTCACGTTTTCGGCGATGCGCACATCTATCTGAACCACATCCGGCAGGTTGAAACGCAGCTCTCCCGGCAGCCCCGGCCTCTTCCCAGAATGCTCCTGAATGAAAGGGTGAACTCCATCTTCGGCTTCAAGTACGAGGATTTCTCTCTGGTCGGGTACGATCCCCACCCCCCCATACCCGCTCCAATCGCAGTCTAGCCCCTCAGCCGCCCGCGGGCGCCAACTTCGCTCCGCCGCGATGCGCACGCCTCTGATCATTCGCCGTAAAACCTGCAATTCCTCGTCATCTGGTCAATCGCCCGCCGAATCAGGTCCTGGGTCGGAGGTCTGTAGTCTGATGCCTGATTCCTGAGATCTGCTCAAGACAAGTTTGATCTCTTCCCGGACCCAAGGATCCGATTCCTCGAAAAGTGCCCACTCAAGCGCATTGCCCGCGTTCGACTCCCCTGCGGGCAGATTTCGGTTCGAGTCCCGAAGGGGCGGGGCGGAGCCTCGGACTTCTCCGAGCGCCCAGGCGGCATGCCCGCGGACCAGCGCACTGGCATCCCGCAACGCGTGTGTCAATGCCGGTATGGCATCGAGGCTGCGCGAATTCCCCAGTGCCACAACGGCATTCCTGACAAGAGCTTCGCGCCGGGCTCTCCGGACGGGGCTCCCCGAAAAACGGGATTCGAACTCAGCATCGGTGATAGCGGCGAGCGACGAGAGTGCCGGCGTGAGGTTCCCCGGGCGCGGCTGGAATGCGGGCTCCGGCGCGGGCTTTGCGAAGCGGTTCCAGGGGCACACGTCCTGGCAATCGTCGCAACCGAAGACCCGGTTGCCGAGGAGGCGCCGGAGGGGCCGGGGAATCACTCCTTTCCACTCAATCGTAAGATAGGAAAGACACAGCCTGGCATCGACCACGTAAGGGGCAATGATGGCGCCGGTCGGGCAGGCATGGAGGCAGCGGGTGCAGGTCCCACAAAAGTCCTTTTCTCTGGCGTCGTAATCCAGCTCGAGATTCAGCAGTATCACGCCGACGAAGAACCACGATCCCAGTTCGCGGGTGATCAGGTTGCTGTGTTTTCCCATCCAGCCCAAGGAGCTCTGGGCACCCCACACTTTCTCCATGACCGGCCCGGTGTCCACGTAACACAGCCCGCGCGCTTCGGGTTCAGCCGCCCGGATATGCTCCAGCAGCCGGTTCAGCCGGCCCAGGATGAATGCATGATAGTCCTCACCCCAGGCGTACCGGCTGATCCTGCCTTTGAGGCAATCGCCGCCGTGAGGGATGTCGACGAAATAGTTCATCGCAGGCACGACTATGGAACGGACGTCCCCCAGAATCAGGGAAACATTCCGGCGCTTTTCCGCCTGCCGATCCAGATAGCTCATGCACCCGTGCATGCCCCTGGACAGCCACTCATCGAACTGTTCCTGCCAGGGAAGCGGTCCGGCAGCGGTGATACCCGTCTTGAAAAAACCGAGGCGAAGGGCTTCGGCCCGGATACGTTCCGTCAGGGTAAACCTGTCGCTCAAAACTCACCTCTCCCGTGTATTGTGACATAAAGCCCTCGAACACACCCGCAAGGTTTGGCTCTGGCATGCCCCGCGGATCGCGGCATCTCGATGGCAAAACCCGAATCTGCGGGTTACAATTTGAGATCGACCGGGAGGTATTCGCATGCAGGCCGGACCCGACTCGGGGGTAGAATCCATCTGCAATATTGAGCACCGTCTATACGCAGGGGAACGGCCGACCATCGAAGACGGCCTCGTGCTCTATCAAACCGCGGACAACGATAGTCTGGCTCGAATGGCAGACTGGGTGCGCAGGAAGAAGCACCCCGAGCCGGTCGTGACCTATATTGTCAGCAGGAACATCAACTACACGAACGTCTGCTGGGTCCGGTGCGACTTTTGCGCCTTTTACCGGCCGCCGGGTTCCGAGGAGGGATACGTACTGCCCCGCGAAGACCTCTTCGAGAAGATACGGGAAACAGTGGACGCCGGCGGCATCGAGATTCTCATCCAGGGCGGCCTGAACCCGAAGCTGAAGATCGATTATTTCGAGGACCTGTTCCGGTCCATCAAGCTGAAATTCGCCGTGCACATCCACGGCCTCTCCCCGACGGAAATCCTCTACATAGCGAACCATTCGCGTCTGACCGTCCGGGAAGCCATAGTCCGTTTGCGGAAAGCCGGCCTCGACACCATCCCGGGCGCAGGCGCGGAAATCCTTGTCGATGAAATCCGGCAACAGATCGCCCCTCACAAGGAGACCACGGAGGAGTGGCTCGGCGTCATGCGCATCGCGCATGAGTTGGGCATGAAAACCACGGCGACCATGATGTACGGCTCTGTGGACCGCATCGGGCATCGACTGGAGCATCTGATGCGCATCCGCGAGCTGCAGGACGAAACGGGAGGATTTACGGCATTCATCCCCTGGAATTACCAGCCGGGAGGGAGCGCGCTGGGCGGCGAGAAGACGAACGGCAGCGAATACCTGCGCATGGTCGCGCTCAGCCGCATCCTGCTCGACAATGTCGACAACATCCAGGCATCCTGGGTAACCCAGGGAGCACCCGTGGCGAGGCTATCCCTGCGATATGGAGTCAATGATTTCGGCAGCACTATGTTTGAAGAAAACGTCGTCAAGGCGGCAGGAACGAGTTTCAAGATGGACGAAACCGAGGTGAGGAGGCAGATACGCGAGGCTGGATTTGTGCCGCGCCGCCGCAACACCTATTACGAATTCGTCGATTAAGCGCAGCACGATACGATGCGGAGGTTCAGCGGTGACGGAACCTTGCCGCATGGTGACCCATGTCAACCCGGGCGCCGATGAACTTGACTCCTTCGAGTTCGAGAAGCCGTCGCTGCAGGCCTCCTGCCTCACCCGGAAGGAGTATCCTGCCGCCGCTGCCGAGAACACGATGCCAGGGAATCCCCTCCACCTCCGCATCGCGAAGCGCCCAGGCAACCTGCCGCGCCGACCCGGGGTGCCCGGAGGCACGGGCTACGTCCCCGTAGGTGGCCACTTTCCCTCGGGGGATCCGACAGACTGTTTTTCTGATATCCGCGTAATATCCCATTCGCACCAAAGGATTTAGAGCGCGCGGGCTAAAACCCGCGCTCACGGATGAATAACAGCGGCAACCGGCCTCAGGCCATGCCGATCGGTTCGAACCGGGCGGTGAAATGGCGCAGAAAGCTCGCCTGGTGGGTAATCCGGTACCCCGGGATCGTATCTTTGCGATCCAGAACTTCCAGGATCACCTCCACAACATAGTCAATATGGCTCTGGGTGTACACGCGCCTTGGAATTGCCAGGCGTACCAGTTCCATCGGAGCGG
>Ga0113563_10000492_pt1 | contig 19229 bp, 21 predicted proteins | sample Mud3Dept3metaG_FD_80117 | JGI IMG/M metagenome (GOLD analysis project Ga0113563, IMG submission 80117) | Freshwater wetland microbial communities from Ohio, USA, analyzing the effect of biotic and abiotic controls - Mud 3 Core 4 Depth 3... | ecosystem: Environmental > Aquatic > Freshwater >...
ATGAGTCACAAATAACAACCAGAAACTTGCAACCAGCAACAATTCCTGCAAACGACAATAGCTCAAAGTTTCTACCTTTGGCCAGGAGATGCACATGTTAAAACTCCTCTTCACCCCGATTAAAGTCGGCTCCTTAGAACTCAAGAACCGGATCGTTATGCCGGCCATGCATTATCTGGCTTCGTGGGAAGGGATGGTGCTTCCCCATCACGTGGATTACTTCGCCGAACGGGCCAGGGGGGGCGCGGCCCTGATCATTATCGGAGGCTGTACCATCGATGAGACCAGCGGGGCGGTCAACATGCTCAGCGCCAAGGACGACAAGTTCATCCCCGGCCTTGCCGGCCTGGCCAAGGAGGTCCACGCTCACGGCGCGAAAATCGCCGCCCAGCTCTACCACGCGGGGCGCTACTCCCACTCCATGTTCATGGGGGGAAAGCAATCCGTATCCTCTTCCCCCATCCGCTCCCGATTCACCGGCGAGACCCCCAGGGAGCTTTCGATCCCGGAGATCAAGCAGGTCCAAAGAAATTATGCCCTGGCCGCGGCGAGGATTCAGCGGGCCGGGTTCGATGCCGTCGAGGTGATTGCCTCGGCCGGCTATCTGATCAGCCAATTTTTGTCCCCCCTCGTGAACCGCCGGAGAGACGAATACGGGGGAGACTTCGAGAATCGGATGCGTTTCGGCCTGGAAGTCATCGCCGAGGTCCGGCGGGAGGTAGGATCCGATTTCCCTATCATCGTCCGGGTGGCGGGCAACGAGTTCATGGACGGGGGGCTGGCCAACGAGGAAGCCCGCTTGTTTTCCCGGGGGATAGAGAAAGCCGGTGCGAACATGATCAACGTAACCGGCGGCTGGCACGAAACCCGGGTCCCCCAGATCACCATGGGCTTGCCCCGGGGCGGTTTCGTCTATCTCGCCCAGGGAATCAAGCAGGCCGTATCCATCCCCGTCATGGCCTGCAACCGCATCAGCGACCCCATCCTGGCCGACCGAATCCTGCGCGATGGCCAGGCGGATTTGATCGGGTTTGCCCGCGGCCTCATCGCCGATCCCGAGCTCCCGAACAAAGCAAGGGAGGGGCGCTTCGACGAAATCAACTATTGTATTGCCTGCAACCAGGGATGCTTCGACCCTATCTTCGAGGGAAAGCCCCAGACCTGCCTGGTCAATGCCCGGGCGGGGGCGGAAAGAAAGAGGGCCATCGAGCCGGTTTCCTCCAGGAAAAAGGTCATGGTCATCGGAGGAGGCCCCGCCGGGATGGAAGCCGCCCGGGTTGCCGCTCTGAGGGGGCATGAGGTCTGCCTCTATGAAAAAAACGAATGCTTAGGAGGACAGCTTCCCCTGGCCGCCGCCCCTGCGGGACGGGAGGAGTTTCTGACCTTCGTCCGCTACCTGGAAGGCCAGATGAAGAAGCTGAACGTCACCGTGCACATGGGCACCGAAGCCACTCCTTTGCAGGTCGATAGGGAAAAGCCCGAGGTGGTGATTGTGGCGACAGGGGCCGAACCGGCAATCCCCGGCATCAAGGGAGCGGACCGGCCCAACGTGGTTCTCGCCTGGGATGTATTATCCGGCAAGGCCGACACCGGGAAGGAAGTGGTCATTATCGGCGGAGGGGCGGTAGGGCTGGAAACCGCCCTGCTCCTCGCCCGTAAGGGGACGATCGATGCCGACACGCTCTATTTCCTCACCATCAACCAGGCGGAGAAACCGGAAACCATCCAAGGCCTACTCTGCCGCGGGCTGAAGAAGGTCACCGTACTCGAAATGCTGAAGAGAGCGGGCCAGGATATCGGGCGGAGCACCCGATGGGCCATCCTCCAGGACCTGTCCCGCCTGGGGGTGAGGACCCTGAGCAAGGCTCTTGCCAAGGAAATAACCGAACGAGGAGTGGTCATTGAGCGCGAGGGACGGGAGGAGCTGATTCCGGGCGATACGGTGGTTTTGGCCACGGGCGCCAAACCGGTCAATTCCCTTTACGATCAGATCAAGAGCCGAGTCGGGGAAATCCATGTTATCGGGGATGCGAAAAACCCGCGCAAGGCTCTGGAGGCAGTGGCCGAGGGATTCGAGGCAGGAAGGATGATCTAATGGAGAGCAGAGGGAATAGGGAAGGAAATTCGCGAAAAAATTCCTAGGCGCAACTCCCCGTGGTTGCCCATTTTTCGGGCTGCCACGGGGTGCCGCCCCTATATTTCATAAAAACCCTCGGTAAAATTTAAGAATTCTGCAGGGTAGCGGCATAGCGCATAATGGAATGAAAAATCCATTTTCGCCATGCTATATGCGTTCTGCGCCATGCCGGCACTAGACGGACACGACTTCCTTCACTTCCGGGATCTTGGCTTTCAGTCGGGCTTCCACACCCCGCTTGAGCGTCAGCTGGGACATGGGGCAGGAGCCGCAGGCCCCCATGAGCCTGACTTTTACGATCCCGTCTTCCCCCACTTCAACCAGTTCGATATTCCCCCCGTCGGCCTGAAGGGCCGGACGGATTTCATCGATCACTTTTTGAACCCTTTCTTTCACAACAACCTCCATTTTGTTCTCTTCGAGATTCAGGGTCTCGGGCTTCTATTCGGAAACGCAAGCCTCGACCGGGCAGACTTCGGCGCAGGTTCCGCAGTCGGTGCACTTGTCCGGGTCGATCACATACTTGGGGTCTCCTTCGTTAATGGCCTCAGCCGGGCACTCTTCCTTGCAGGTTCCGCACATAATGCAGTCGTCGGTGATCTTGTAGCTCATCTCTCCTCCTCATCTATTTGATGGTGGCATTCAGGTCCCGCAAAATGGCGTTAACGTCTTTATTATGCATGAGGGCGCCGAATTGGATGGTCTCCAATCTGGAACCGGGGCAGTTGAAGCAGCCTTCTCCAAAGTGTTTCTGAAAAACCTTGCGCGCCTGGGGATATTTTTCGAGGACCTCGCCGATGTTCATCTCTTTGTCGATCCTCCGTCTCTCCTCCCGCATACCTCCTCCCATTTCCTTCGTTCTTTTTCCGCTTCGCGTTGGCCTTACCCTAATCACTTCAGTCGGTCAAAAAAATGATTTAGATCATATTCCGGTCAGAGAAGAGGATGAAGGGTCTCTTCCAGGACTCCCTTTTCGGTCAGGCCCAAGAACTTTTGGCAGATCCGGCCCTTGCGGTCGATAACAAAGGTGGCTGGAATCGCCCGAATCGGGCCCAATTTGGCGATTTGGCTATACTTCTCTAAAATCTCCTCTCCCCCCATGACATTAATATAGTCGACTTGCAACTGATCCAGGAATTTCTTGACTTCCTCCGGTTCTTTCCGGTCGAGAGAAATTCCTATGACCACCAGTCCCCTGTCTCTGTATTTCCGGTAAAGCTGGTTTAGGACCGGAATTTCTTCCCGGCAGGGCCCACACCAGGTGGCCCAGAATTCCAGGATGATCACCTGTCCCTTGAAGGAAAACAGTTCTACCCGGTCCCCCTTCAAGTCTGGAAGGGAAAAGACGGGAGCGGAAAGCTCCTCTTGCCCCAGGCATTCCACTTTCGCCGGTTTCCGCGGGGAAAAATCAACTTTTCCCAAGCCGTATCCCAACAGCAGGATCGCCGGAAGCAGCAGAAGGAGTTTCCAGATTTTGTTCTTGCCGAATCCGCTTTTCACTATCTGACTTCTGTTTCTCTTTCTTTAAAAATCCGCGCCTTCCGCCTCTCCCAAGAGGAAAATTTTAGCCCGAATCCAGAGGGGTAAAGAACTGCTTTCGGCTAAGCCTGCAAGATTCGTCTACGGGATTGACTCAACAGAAGAAAGGCGGGAACCCTTTCCGACTCTCCCGCCTTTCCGCCGGAGACGCGCTTTGATTATATGTAGCATTCTTCTTTTATCCTGTCCATGGCCAGCCAGAGTTAATCAGGGGAATCATTTGGGGGATGGGAGAAAAATCAGCCCTTTTTGCCTGTTGGAAGAGATTCGAAGTCCTCTTTCCCTTCCAGGACGCGCTGCAGGGCCTGGGGATGGAGGAGAAAAATCTTTCCGTTGGCCGGTTTGATGAATTTGGACTTGGTAAACCGGCTCATCACCCGGATGGCCGTCTCCACCGTGGTCCCCGCCATGTCGGCCAGGTCCTGCCGGGTCAGGGGAAGGTTGATCATGATCCCCCCTCTTTCGGAAACCCCCACCTTGTCCGCCAGTTTCAGGAGAATATGAGCAATTCTCTGTTCCACCCTATCCACGGCCAGGCTCTTGATTGTAGCGTGGGCTTCCCGCAGCTGCCGTCCCAGATCGATGATCATCTCGTTGGAAATAAAAGGGTGTCGGCCCATGAATAGGAAGAAATCTTTGCGGGAGAGCTTCAGAATGGCGGAAGGTTCCATTGCCTGCGCGGATGAGGCGTAAGGCTTTCGGTCGAAAAGGGAGACTTCTCCGAACATGTCCCCTGGAGTGTAGACCTGGAGGATGATCTCCTTGCCCGTGTCCGAGTGTTTGAGCAGTTTGACCCTGCCTTCCAGGACGATGTGGAGCCATTCGGGAAGATCACCTTCGAAGTAAATGTAGTCTTCCCGGTCGTATTTTTCTTCGGTGAAGAGGCGGCTGATTTCCCTCAAGGTGGGCTCTGATAGAGAGGAGAAGAAAAGAGATTTTTTTAATACCTGCAGACGGTCCATCCGCCCCCGCCAGTCGTTGAAGGAAAATCGATTTCGTACTCAATTCTAGAACGGGGCAATGGATTATGCAACATGATTTTATCGCCTTCCGGCCCGATTCGAAGAAGGTTTGCGCTGGCATCGGGGGCAATAGAAGCTGCTCCGCCCCCCCACGATCTCCCGCACGATTCTTGCTGCGCAGCCCGGACAGGGTTCTCCCTCACGCCCATAAACCCGCAAAGAATGCTGGTATCCGCCCGCAGCCCCGGTGGAATCCACGTAGGAGCGCACCGAGCTTCCCCCGGCCCCGATCGCTTCCGTCAAGACTTCCTGCACCGCCCGGTGGAGCCGGAACAGGATCTTCCCGGACAGAGAATCGGACTTCCTCCGGGGATGGATTCCGGCCCGGTGCAGGGACTCGTCGGCATAGATGTTTCCCACTCCGGCGAGAAAATGCTGGTCCAGGAGGAGGGGTTTGATCTCCCGACGCCTGGCCCGCACCCGGGACACGAATTCCGACGGGGCGATTTCCAGGGGCTCGGGGCCCAGTCGGGCGAGGGAAACCCACCCACCCTTTTTTTCTCCTTCCCAGAAGACCCTCCCAAACCGGCGGGGGTCGATGAACCGCAGCTGCTTTCCATGGTTCAAGAAGGAAAAGACCAAGTGAGTGTGTTTTTCACGGGGAACACTCCGGGGCAGGACGCGCAGTCTCCCGCTCATCCCCAGGTGAACGAACACGGCGCCCCCCCCGCTCAAGCGGAGGATGATATTTTTTCCCCGCCGCTCTACAGCCAGGATTTTCTTTTTTCTCAGAAGGTCGGCCAGCGATCCCCTGCAGCCCCTCACGCATTTCTCCTGGCAGACCTCCACCCGGGAGAGCTGCCAGCCGATGATGCGGGTCCGCAGGCCGCGCACGACCGTTTCCACTTCCGGCAACTCAGGCATGCCTCTTCATTTCCTTCCATCCCAAGTTTTCATCCCGGGCCTATTTTTTCCCCTTTCAACCAGGAGCCCAGATATGGAAAGGCGGTTCGCAAAATGGGAACATTCAGGGCGCGGATTGGGGTAACTGCTTCTGGCGCCGCCGGTTCAGATAGGCCCGGACCACCGTGCTTCCGATTCCCACGAGAAAAAATAGGACCGCGGCGACAATCCAGTAAACATCCAGGGTTCCCCGGTCGATCCGGTTCACGAGGAGGGTGTAGAACAGTGCGCTGGGAACCTGGGCGATGCAGACTAAGAGAAAGAACTCCCAGTAAGCCAGGAGAGTCAGGCCGGCCGCATAGCTGATCACATCAAAGGAAACCACCGGTACAAAGCCGAAGAGAAGGATGACGTACTTTTCGTACTTCTTCAGCGCCCGGTCCGCCGTCTCCAAGTGATCCTTCCTCACCAACCGCTCAACGGCCGGCCGGCCGAGGGTCTTGGCGATGGAAAAACAGACCATGGACCCCATGACCGCGCTGCCCCAGGAAAGGAGCAGCCCATAAAAGGGTCCAAAAACCAGCGCGTTGACCACGAAGATGGGAAAGGCGGGGAGAAACAGGACCACCGATTGAGCCACCATCAGGAAAGCGGAGATGAGGGGGGCCCAGAAGCCGAAGGATAGGATCAGGGTTTTCAGGCGGTTGATATTCCCCTGGACTTCGATTCCATTCAGCAACTCCCCCCCTCCGCCGAGCAGGGGGCCCAGGAGATAAACGAGCCCGGCGACGACCGCCGCCACCAGGCCAAGGATGAAGAGAATGACGCAGAGTTTTCTCAAAGGGCTTCCGCCGCCCGTTTCCAGATGCACATCAGCTCATTCTGGTGGTATCCAAATTGAACCAGCTCCCAACCCTTCTTTCCCTCCTCGTTGAGGGTGTCCCGAATCATGTCGGCCGCCGCCCGGGAAGTATCATGGAGAAAACACCGGCCCTTCTGGTCGCAGTAGAAGGCTTTTTCTTCCGCCTCGCGGCCCCGGCTGAAATCCTCCAGTCGGTACCGGGTGATCTGGTATTCCCATTTTTCCATAGTCACCGTCCTCCTCTGAATCGAAGCCCCCGCATTTCAAGGTCCGACAAGCATCACCATGGGGTCTTTCAGGGAAAACCAGTCTGGGAAGCGAGTCAGGACTTTCAGTTCCGCCTGGAGACTGCGCTCATGGTTTCGCTCGAAGTCGGCGAGATATTCCAGCATGAAGCGACCGCTCATGTCCCCAGACCGCAGCGCCTCCCGCTGGTAGAACCGGGCCGCCTCCTGTTCCTTCTGGATGGCCACCTTCAGGACCTCTTCCGGGCTCATGTCCTTGGTCATCTTTCCTTTTCCCTCAACCCCTCCCTTTCGGGGAATCGGCGGGAAATCCTCCCCCGAGCTTTTCCGGTATCTCTCTTCCAGGATTTGCCGATGCCTCTTCTCCTCCGCGGCCAGGCGGGCAAGCTTCTCCCGCAGCAGCGGATTCTGCACCCCTTTCAGCGCCTGGGTATAAAATCGGTGGGCTTCCGTCTCGGCCCGGATGGCCACCCCCAGGACCTCCAGTCCGGTCAATCCTCGCGACTCCTTTTTTCCTCCGCCTTTCATCGAATTCATGCCTCCCCTAATATTTTAAATGCCTTTGAATCGTGAATCCAGGATTTCCCGGGCCTTCGCCCCGTCGACTCTGCTCATCCTCCGCCTCCCCCTTCACAGACCATTTTTGGGGAAAGGATTTCAGCTTCCCATGATCTGCATCAGCGAGCCCTGGACTTTTCCTTTTTTAATTCACCCCCCTCACTCCCGGACCGGTCTCGTCCCTTCTTTCTTGGAAGGTCTTTTCCATAGCCGGGAGTACCAGTCGGGAACCCTAAACCGGGTCGGCATTTCCGTCCTGGGTGATATGGGCTTGATGTCGAGCACGGGGGTGCCATTCAGCGCGTCCAGTCCCTTTACGGTAAGGACATTTCCTTTCCTTCCCAGCAATTGAACCTGAGTGAGGCCGATGGGATTGGGGCGGTATTGGGTCCGGGTAGCAAAAAGACCCACCAGCGGGAGGTCCGGGCGGGACTTGGGGTGAATTCTCATTCTTTTCCCCCTGGCCGCGGAGGGAACCCGACTCAGCCAGAATAAAACCAGAAAATGCGAGTACTCTTCGATCCCTTCCAGGGCCCCGGCGTATTTGGGGGCGAGTTCAATCCTGGAAACAACAGATTCCCACCCTTCTCTTTTTTTCGTGCGAATTGAATTACGAACCTTGCCTATGGGCCTGAGAGTTATTTGCCCCATTCGCCTTCTTTCAGTTCTCCCGAGCAGAACCCGCTCTATTTCTGGAGCGGCGGGCGGAGAAATGTCGGTCCATTTTTTTTGAATATATCAGCACGATTTTCTCTTTTCAAGCTAAACCTTTTCCTCTTCAGCCCGGCGGGAAAGGGGTCAAGCGTGGGAAAAAATCCAGAGTTACATCTTTACTGTACACTTTTTCCTACACAATCTTCAAATGGATGGCAAAAAAAATGCCTGAGAACTCTTTCAAGTTTTCAGGCATTTCAATAAAAAAGCCAGCCGAGGGAAATGGCTGCTGCCCAATCAGGACAGGACTTGTCTCCCTTTTGAAAGCTGTTCCAACCTTTCCACTTTCCCTTTCCTGCCGCCCTTGGAATCCTTGTTTTTGGCATTAAGGTATTTTTTCAGGAGAAGCATAACTTCATGTTCTTCTTCGGGAATGTGTAAATCTGCATCCTGACTCAGGCGGTGCAGAAGGATCACCGCATCCAGAATCTCCCCGCAAATTACACAGTGCCACCCGAAAAACACATTATTCACGTCGTAAAATTTTTCAAATATCATCCTGCCCCCGCAACGCTGGCAGGTCATCCCGATCTTGTTATCGTTTCTTGCGGCCATCGCGGTCATCGTAGTCTCCCCTTGTAAATTTTTATAGTTAAGATGCAAAATCTCTGCCAAGGATTCTTCATGATTTCACAAAGCGAATACGGGTTTTATTCTCGAAAGTCCGATTTTCTGGGTAATCTTCCATGCTAGAATTGGATATGCCCCTTATTGCCGCCCTGATGAACAAAAAATACCCTTGGAGTTCAAAAAGATGACATTTCACGCTTCCTCACCCAAGAAAGAGTCTCTTCAGAGAGAAGACCCAGGCCCTTGAAAAAATATTGGGTTATTTCATCCGTCGCCCAAATTATTCCTCCCGGGGCCCCGGGAAAAGCTAAAGTTTTTCCTCTGATTGACGAAGAGATGGTTGTAATTGGTTCAGCAAGCATTTAACCGGGTGTAGAGGGCGTTTGAATTTCTCAACAAGGAGTCAAAGATGGCGAATAAAGGAACCATTCTAATTGTTGATGATGAGGTTGGTCCCCGGGAGTCCCTGCGCATGATTCTCAAGCCCATTTACGACGTCTGCACGGCTGGAGACGGCCAGGAGGCCATTCGAATTATCAACGAAAAAAACATCGATTTAGTGACTCTGGACTTGAAAATGCCCGGTCTCTCGGGTATCGACGTCCTGCGGGAAATCAAGAGAATCCAGCCCGATGTGGAGGTTATCGTCATTACCGGTTACGGTACCCTGAACAACGCCCAGGAGGCCATTCGCTTCGGAGCGGGGGATTTCATATCCAAGCCTTTCAATGTTGCCGACATTATCGCCATCGTGAGCAAATCCTTCGAGCGCAGAAACTATAATCTTAAAATCAAAAACCTTATCCAGCAGATCAAGGGGTTACGCACTTCGATGAACGACAGCAAAGAAGGACTCCCGGATTGGACCCGGGCGACGGACCTCAATCCCGGTATTCAGGGCGGATAGGGGTTCAATATTCCAACTTAACCCGTCATCGAATTGACATTTATAGTTATAGGTCCGGTTCTCCACATCTTCGTCCGCATCCATTCCGAAAAATAAAATTAATAAAATCAAGGGGAATCATTCGAAATCAGAATTCTCCCGGAGGGCACGCAAATTGCTCTATTGGATACAGCCTTCATTTTTTGGGCAGGCTTTTAATCCCTTCCCGCAGTGAGATCCAAATGTCAGCCAAAGGATCCATATTGGTCGTAGATGACGAGTTGGGCCCCCGAGAATCCCTCCGCATGATCCTCAAACCCATCTATGAAGTCCATGCCGTTGACAATGGGGAGGATGCCCTCGACTACCTCTGCCGGGTCAACGTGGATCTGGTGACCCTGGACCTCAAAATGCCGGGCCCATCGGGAATCGATGTTCTGCGGGAAATCAAGAAAATGAGAAACGACGTGGAAGTGGTGGTCATCACCGGCTACGGAACCATGAACACCGCCGTGGATGCCTTCCGCATGGGAGCGGTGGATTTCATCTTCAAACCCTTCAACGTGACCGAGATCATCTCCATCGTCAAGAAATCAGTGGAGCGGCGGAATTTCAACCTGGCCATCAAGAGTATCCTCCAGCGGTTCAAGGCATGGAAATTTCTGGACGTGGAAGCACAGGGAGAGGCTCTTAGGAACTTGAGCGCCAGCGTACATCCATCCTCTGAAGAATACGAAATAGACCGTGAAATCCAGGACTCCCTCCAACAGCTCGAGAATTTCCGGATGCAAAAGGTTTCGGTGAATTATCTGGATTTTCTCAAGGTTCTTATTTACATCCTGGAGAGCAAGGAACCCTACACCAATGGGCACTCCGAACGGGTCTCGGTCTATTCGGACCTGATCGCCCAGGAACTCCGCCTTTCCTCCAGAGAGAAGGAAGACCTGCAGATTGCCACCCTGCTCCACGACATCGGCAAGGTTGGGCTGAGCAACCGGCTCCTGGAGAAAACCAAACTCAGCGAAAAGGAAAGCCTGGATATTCGGCTTCACCCGGTGAAAGGCGTTCACCTCATCGAACCCCTGGCTTTCTCCCACACCATTACTTCGGCGATTCGTCATCACCATGAAAGGTGGGACGGGAACGGGTATCCCGATGGGCTGGCAGGGGATGCCATCCCCCTGTTTGCCCGGATCATCGCCCTGGCCGATTCCTTTGATGCCATGGTTTCCGACCGACCGTACCGCTTGGGACTCTCCCTGCAGAAGGTCCAGGAGGAGATCGAAACCAATGCAGGAAGCCAGTTCGACCCCCTCCTCGCGGAGGTCTTTTTGAGGCAGGTCAAAACCGAGGGCGGAATCCCGTCGATCCATCCCTCGATAAGCTTTCACTGATAGGAAGAGAGACACATTTTCAATGGAGAAGCTGATCCGCTGCACCCGGTGCAATAAAGTGATTCCCCGGTACCAAGGGTATGGAGATTTTGGCGAAATTTCATCTCTTCCGGGGGTCGAATGGTGCTCGGAAGATTTGGATGAACAAAAGATTTTTTTCAAGGACCATTCGAATCACCTTCTGGAGGAGCTCCTCATCGATCCTGAAACCATTTCCAGCGACCGCCCGTCTTACGAATCCTCCAAGATTAGCCACATGGAGGCAAGCAACGGGAAAGACCGATTCCTGATCAGGCGCGTCAAGCAAGGCTTTAGCCGGCCCGCTTTTTACGAGATCCTTCCCGGACCGATCCATGCGCCGGTGAAGCCTCTGGTCAACGGCAACTGGGGGCATGATAAGGCCTCCTGATCCGGGAGGAAGCCGCCATCGCTGGTTTGACAGCCTCAATGGCCCTTTCCTTTGGCCATTCTCCTTTAACTTTCCTTCTCTCCTGTCTCATCCCTCTTTTCCCCGGCCGAGGCTTTCATTGCCTTTTCTTGACATCCCCTCAAAATTTTGATAATTTTTTAAAAAATATAGGGATTTAACCATAACCCCCGGAAGAGAAGCCTTTCTTTTCGAGTGCCGGGCCCGATAATCCCGGCCACACTCCTTGATTCCGACCTCCCTCCGTCTATGCCGAGGGGTAGGAAGAGAGGCTTCATTTTCCGGCAACTCTCGCTGGGAAAGGAAATTGTTGTCCTCGAATATTTCATCCCGAAGGCCTACCCGTCAGATTTTCATCGGGTCGCTGCCCGTTGGAGGAGGGGCCCCTATCGTCGTTCAATCGATGACTCAAACCGATACTCGGGATGTGGCCTCCACCGTGTCCCAGATCCGTCGCCTTGAAAAGGCAGGCTGCGAGATGGTTCGGGTGGCGGTCCCGGACCGCGAGGCGGCGAGGAAACTGGGGGAGATCAAAAAAAAAGCCCGCATTCCCCTGATCGCCGATATCCATTTCGACTATCGACTGGCCCTGGAAGCCTTGAACCAGGGAGTTGATGGTCTCCGTCTCAATCCCGGAAACATCGGCAGCCGCGACCGGGTTGCCAAAGTGGTCCGGCTGGCGAAGGAGAGAAAGGTACCCATTCGGGTCGGTGTGAATTCCGGGTCGCTGGCCAAGAGTCTCTTCCGGAAGTACGGGGGTCCCACTCCGGATGCTCTGGTGGAGAGCGCCCTGGGTCACGTGCGTTTGCTGGAAGACCTGGATTTCAGCTCGATCAAAATATCGCTGAAAGCCTCGGACCCGCTGGCCACGATCCTGGCTTACCAAAAAATCTCCCAGCTCACTGACTATCCTCTTCACATCGGGGTCACCGAAGCAGGCCCCCCTTTCTCCGGGGGGATCAAATCCGCCGTGGGGATGGGGATTCTTCTCTACCATGGGGTCGGTGATACCCTCCGGGTCTCTCTAACGGCAGACCCGGTCCTGGAAGTTCAGGCAGCCTACCATATCCTAAGGTCCCTGGGGCTGCGGCGCCGGGGAGTAGAGATCATCTCTTGCCCCATGTGCGGTCGATGCCAGACCGACCTGACTCCGGTGGTCCGAAAGGTCGAAGCCCGGATGGCGAACTGGCCGGAACCCCTGCAAATCGCCGTCATGGGATGTCCGGTAAACGGCCCGGGGGAAGCACGGGGGGCCGACCTGGGCATCGCTGCTGGAAAAGGGGCGGCGCTCCTTTTCCGCAAGGGGAAGGTCTTACGCAAAGTCAAAGAGACGGAAATGGTCGGGGCCCTGCTGGAGGAAGCGGAGGCTCTGCGAAGACAAACCTGAAAGGGAAGGTCCATGCGCTATTCGAAGAAGCTGATTCAAACCTACAAGGAAGACCCGGCCGATGCCGAGGCGATCAGTCATAAATTGATGGTGCGGGCGGGAATGGTGCGGCAGCTGGCCGCCGGGCTCTATATCCACTTGCCTTTGGGGCTCCGTTCTCTGGAAAAAGTGAATCGCATCATCCGGGAAGAAATGAACGCCATCGGCGGGCAGGAGATTACCATGCCTGTTCTCCACCCCGCCGAAATCTGGCAGCAGTCCGGAAGGTGGTACGACATCGGGGAGGAGATGTTCCGCCTGAAAGACCGCAACCAGCGGGACATGGTGCTGGGAATGACCCACGAGGAGATCATCGCCTGGCTGGCGGCGCGGGAGATTCGCTCCTACCGGGACCTCCCCCAGGTCTGGTACCAGATCCAGACCAAACTCCGGGACGAGGCCCGCCCCAAGAGCGGGGTATTGCGCACCCGGGAATTCCTGATGAAGGACTCCTACACCCTGGATCTGGACGTGGCCGGGCTGGACCAAAGCTACCAGCTCCACTACGAAGCCTATGTCAGGATTTTTCGGCGGTGCGGGGTGAAATTCTATGCCGTAGAAAGCGACCCGGGGATGATGGGCGGGGCGGGAGCCCACGAGTTCATGGCCCCCAGCGAAGCAGGCGAGGATGATGTGGCCCTTTGCGAGAAGTGCGGGTACGCGGCCAATGTGGAATTGGCCCAATCCACCCCGGTCCCTCCCCCATTCCCCGCATGGAAACTCGAAGAGGTGGCCACCCCGGATTCCCGGACGATCGAAGAAGTTTGCGCTTTCCTTGGAATTTCTCCCCGCCTCACCATCAAATCCCTGCTGCTGATGGCCGACGAGAAACCCGTGATGGCCCTGCTCCGGGGCGACCAGCAGCTTCACGAGAAGAAATTCAGGGCCCTGGCGGGCGAATTCCGGCCCGCCCACCGGGACGAGGTCAAGGAGTTCACCGGGGTGGAGGCGGGATTTCTCGGCCCGGCCCACTTTTCCCCTCCGCAGCCCATTCCCATCATTGCCGATATCTCCCTTCAGGGAGGTATTTTTGTTGCCGGGGCCAACCGGGAGGGTTACCATTTGCGCGGGGTCGTGCCGGGGCAGCACTTCTCCGCCCGGTTCGCCGATATCCACCTGGCCATGTCCGGGGATGCCTGCCCCAAATGTCAAGCCTCCCTCAAGGTGGAGAAGACTATCGAAATCGGAAATATTTTCAAGCTGGGGACCAAATATTCCATCCCCCTCAAGGCCCTGTACCTGGACCAACAGGGGCAGGAAAAACCGATCGTCATGGGAAGCTACGGAATCGGGCCGGCGCGGATCATCGCCGCCGCGGTAGAGCAGAACCACGATAAAGACGGCATCATCTTCCCTGCCTCCATAACTCCCTTCGAGGCGCATCTCCTGCCCGTAAATTTGAAACAGGGGAACGTCGGGGCGGAGGCGGAGAAACTCTATCAGCGCTTATCTTCAGCCGGGGTGGAAACCCTCTTCGACGACCGGGAGGAGGCTCCGGGGGTGAAGTTTAAGGATGCCGACCTCCTTGGATTTCCCCTGCGTCTCACCCTCAGCAACAAAACGCTGAAGGAGAATTCCGCGGAAATCAAACTGCGGCGAACCGGCGAAGTGCGGATGGTCCCCCTGGAACAGACGGTCGGCTGGGTGAAAGACTGGATCGACACTCAGAAGAAAAAATAGTTTCGGGTTCCTGGTTTCAGTTGACGTGTTACAGCCTCCCGGGTAGAGCTTCTCTTGGTTTTTGAACCAAGAATCCCGCTCCGAGCGGGACAACCCGCAATCGTGGTTTTCCATGATCCGTCTCAACGACATACTGGAAAAAGTCAGCCGCACTTTTCCCGGGGCCGACCTGAGCCTGATTGAAAAGGCTTACGTCTACACCGCAAAGGTGCACCAGGGGCAGGTCCGGCTTTCGGGAGAAACCTATCTCATCCACCCACTTGCAGTGGCCGCCATCCTGGCCGAGATGAAGATGGACATCGCCACGGTGGTCGCCGGGCTGCTCCACGACACGGTGGAGGACACCTTCGCCACTCTGGAGGAGATCAAAGAACTTTTCGGGCCGGAGATCGCCGCCCTGGTGGACGGGCTCACCAAGATCAGCAAAATGACCCTGGCCACCCACGAGGAACAGCAGTCGGAGAATTTTCGCAAGATGCTCCTGGCCATGTCCAAGGACATTCGCATCGTCATCATCAAGCTGGCCGATCGGCTCCACAACATGCGCACCCTGCAGTATCTTCTCCCCGAAACCCAGGTCAAAATCGCCCAGGAAACCAAGGACATCTACGCCCCCATCGCGGGACGTCTGGGAATCGACCGTATGAAGACGGAGCTCGAAGACCTCACCCTCCCCTATCTGCACCCGGAAGAGTACCGCCGTCTGATCGCGGCCATCGCCTGGAAAAAGGAAGAAAGGGAAAAATACATCCAGGAGGTAAGTTCCATCATCTCGGAGAAGCTGGCCTCCTACGGACTGGTGGGAAGGGTCAGCGGCCGGTTGAAGCACTTTTACAGCATATACAGGAAAATGAAGGCCCAGAACCTGGAATTCGAGCAGGTTTATGACATTATCGCCTTCCGCATCATCCTCTCTTCGGTCAAAGACTGCTACGAGGCACTGGGAATCATTCATTCCCTTTGGAAGCCGATCCCGGGCCGCTTTAAAGATTACATCGCCATGCCCAAGGCCAACGGGTACCAATCCCTCCAAACCACCGTGATCGGGCCCTATGGCGAGCGGGTGGAAATCCAGATCCGGACCGAAGAGATGAACCGGACCGCCGAGGAAGGCATCGCCGCCCACTGGCAGTATAAGGAAGGAAAGACCCTCGACCCCAAGGACACCCGGCAGATCGCCTGGGTCCGCCAGCTCCTAGAGTGGCACCAGGACCTGCGCGACCCCCGGGAGTTCATCGAAACGGTCAAGATCGACCTCTTCCCAGATGAAGTCTACGTCTTCACCCCCCGGGGGGATGTGAAGCAGTTTCCCATCGGGGCCACCCCGGTGGATTTCGCCTACAGCATTCATACCGAGATCGGTCACCAGTGCGTGGGGGCCAAGGTGAACGGAAAAATCGTCCCCCTCCGGTACGAGCTTCAAAACGGGGACATCGTCGAGATCGTCACCTCCCCCAACCACCAGCCCAGCAAGGACTGGCTGAAACACGTCAAGACCTCCCGGGCCAAAACGAAAATTCGACAATGGATTAAATCCGAAGCCCGGGATCGTTCCGTGGACCTGGGGAAAGAAATTTGCGAGCGGGAGTTCAAGAAATACCACCTCGATTTCGCCAAATTCATGAAATCCGGGGATTTGAAGAGGGTCATGGAAGACTTCTCCTTTCAGTCCGTCGATGACCTCATGGCCGAGGTGGGGTACGGCAATATTTCCTGCAAGCAGATCTTGGGGAAGCTCGTTCCGGCGGAGAAGCTGGAAAAAGAAAAGGCGGAAGACTCCAGGCTGAAGCGCCTAGCCCAGAAGTTCCGCCGGGAACCCTCGGGGATTCAGATCCGGGGGATCAAGGACGTGATGGTTCACTTTGGGAAATGCTGCAACCCCCTTCCCGGCGACCCAATCAACGGGTACATCACCCGGGGACGGGGAGTCACAGTTCACACCACCGATTGCCCGAATATTCTGGGCAGCGATCCGGAACGGCTGATCCAGGCCTCCTGGAACCTGCAGGAAAAAGCGGTCCACGCCGTGCGCGTCCGGGTGACCTGCAATGACAAGAAAGGATTACTGGCCGACCTCAGCACAGCTCTGGCATCTTCGGATATCAACATCATCCGCGCCCATACGCTGACGACCCAAGACCGGAGGGCCATCTGCGACTTTGAGCTCGAGGTGCGGGACCTCAAGCATCTGCAGAACGCTTTCCGCACCTTGACCAAGTTGAAAGACGTTTTGAAGGTGGAGCGAATGCGGGGGGCGGCTTCGGGGGAAAGAGAGGAAACAGGCGCGGAACCCTAATAACGTTTCGGGTTTCAAGTTTCGGGTTTTGTCTTTTTGAATTCGAAACCCGGAATCCGAAACCGTTCTTAAATTGCTTTGACCACCCGCCCGGAACGAAGGCAGCGGGTACAAACCCGGATGCGCCGGGAAGACCCATTTTGGATGGCATGAACCCTTTGCAGGTTCGGGTACCACCGGCGTTTGGTTTTAATATTGGAATGGCTTACGCTGTGCCCCACTCTGGGGCTTTTTCCGCAGATCTCACACGACCGGGCCATCGGATTCCTCCCAAAAGAAAAAACAAATAGCAGGGGCAATCCCCTGCTTTGCTAATTTTATAGCACATCCCGCCAAATCAGGCAAGAAATATATTCGCGTTCGCACCTTCACTTTCTTGGCTCCCTTTTCTGCCCAAAAGCAAGCTTGTGGCTCGGAAGTCCCGCCTGCGGCGGGATTGCCGGGCCGGGCAAGGCTTGAAATTCAATCCCTTCTACGCCTACTTGGCCAAAAGGGAAGGTGCGGCCTTACTCAACCTTTCCCGGGCTTAGGAGGAGAAAAGGGGTTCTCCCTTTCATCGCCCTAAAAAGGTCGGCGGGGGGTTGATCAGGAAGGAATCGGCGGCTTGGGGCACCCCTTTGGCCAGGACCCGGTGTCCTTGAATCTCCAGCCGTCCCTCTGCATACATTTGGATGGCCTGGGAATAGATTTTGTGCTCCTGCCTCAAGATCCGGGCGTTCAGGGTATCCGTTGTGTCATCATCGTTGACCGGAACCACGGCCTGAATGATGATCGGCCCCGTGTCCGTCCCCTCGTCCACAAAATGAACGGTGCAGCCGGCGAATTTGACCCCGTAGTCGATCTGGGTCTGCCAGACATGGGTTCCCGGAAAGGAAGGAAGGAGAGCCGGATGGATATTCATCACCCGCATGGGAAAGGCCCGGAGAAGAACGGAAGTGATGATCCGCATGAAGCCCGCCAGGACGACCAGCTCCACATCATGGGCTTTCAGGGATTCCACCACTCTTTGGTCATACTCTTCCCTCTTGAGTCCCTTATGCAGGATGACCCGGGAGGGAATCCCGTGATTTTTCGCCCGCTCCAGGGCATAGACGTCTGGAACGTTGCTGATCACAACCTTGATCCGGGCGTCCAGCCGCCCGGCCTCGATGTTGTCGATGATGGCCTGCAGGTTGGAGCCGCTGCCCGAAACCAGGACACCGAGATTAACCATATTTCTCCTTAGGTATAGGTGATGGGAGTCTCTTTGGGGTAGGCTTTTCCCACGATTTCCCCGATGGGGTAGGCTTTTTCCCTCCACCGCTTCAACCGGGCGATAACCCCTTCCACCTCCCTCGCCGGTACGGCAAGAATCATTCCGACCCCATTGTTGAAAGTTCGGAGCATCTCCTCCTCGGCCACATTTCCGGCCTCCTGGAGGACCTGAAAAATGGGAGGAACCGGCCACGAGCCCCTGCGGATGACCGCCTTGCATCCCGCGGGAATCACCCGGGGGAGATTGTCCGTAATCCCCCCGCCGGTGATGTGGGCCATCCCGCGGATGGTGAAATTTTTCAGGAGGTCCAGAAGGGGCTTGACGTAAATCTTTGTGGGAACCAGCAGCTCTTCGCCGATCGTCCGGAAAAGGCCCTTTACCCGATGATTCGGCTTCCATTTCATCCCTTGGAAAAAAACCCTGCGGGCCAGGGAATAGCCGTTGCTGTGCAACCCGCTGGAGGCAATTCCCACCAGCCGGTCTCCCGCCCGGATGGCCGAGCCGTCGATGACTTTATCTCTATCCACCACTCCCACGGTGAAACCGGCCAGGTCGTACTCCCCCTCCGGGTAGAAGGACGGCATCTCCGCCGTCTCCCCGCCGATCAGGGCGCACCCGGCCTGAATGCATCCCTTGGCAATCCCTTTGATGACCTGGGTGGAAACTGCCAGGGAGAGCTTTCCCGTGGCCAGGTAATCGAGCAGGAAGAGAGGCTCGGCCCCCTGAACGACCACGTCGTTGACGCACATGGCCACCAGGTCGATGCCCACGGTATCGTGCTTTCCGGTCATGAAGGCCACTTTCAGTTTGGTCCCCACTCCGTCGGTGGATGAAACTAGGATGGGATTCCTGTATTTCTTCGCCCGAAAAGCAAAAAGCCCTCCAAACCCGCCGATGTCGGTCACCACCTCGGGTCGAAAGGTCTTCCGCACCAGAGGGCGGATCAAATCCACAAACTTGTTCCCGGCGTCAATGTCCACGCCGGCCCCCCGATAGGTCATTCGCTTGGCCACTTGCCAACCTCCCATTCACGACGAATACCTATTTCTAATGAAAGGGGGATCAAATGTCAATAAGCCAATTTTACTTTTCTCCTTGCCCCGTGATAAAAAATTTGTTACCAATAAATTCAAAAAGTTGCCCGCTTTTCCCTTTTTTTATCATGACCCCATCCGGACTTGACGAAATCCTTGCCGCAATCGAGAAGCCCATTCATTATGCTTCGGGGCACGATTTCGCCAACCTGAAGACTCTCAAAGGGCTGGAGGTATACATGGCCCATTGGGTCGACCGGGTCTCCGCCCTATCGCTTAGCCCGCAGAGGCAGAGCCTCTTCCAGAGGCTGCGGATTCTGGCGCAGGGTTTTGACTCCCTC
>Ga0113563_10000493_pt1 | contig 19196 bp, 18 predicted proteins | sample Mud3Dept3metaG_FD_80117 | JGI IMG/M metagenome (GOLD analysis project Ga0113563, IMG submission 80117) | Freshwater wetland microbial communities from Ohio, USA, analyzing the effect of biotic and abiotic controls - Mud 3 Core 4 Depth 3... | ecosystem: Environmental > Aquatic > Freshwater >...
CACATGGCCGACGGCTATTCGCGGGTCACCGGCAAGCATGGTGTATGCATTGCACAGAACGGTCCCGGCATCACCAATTTTGTCACCGGCATCGCCGCCGCATACTGGGCGCATTCGCCGGTGGTTTGCGTCACGCCGGAGTCGGGCAGTCTGACCATGGGCCTGGGCGGTTTCCAGGAAACCGAGCAGATGCCGATTTTCTCGAAAATCACCAAGTGGCAGGTACACGTCAACTCGCCGCTGCGGATTGCCGAGCTCACCGGCCGTGCCTTCGACATTGCAATGGCCGAGCGCGGCCCGGTGCAGATCAATATCCCGCGCGACTATTTTTACGGCGAAGGTGAGTACGACATTCCGCAGCCGCACAAGCTGGAGCGTGCCGCCGGCGGGCCGGAGTCGCTGGATGCTGCCGCACGCATGCTGGCCAAGGCCAAGTTCCCGGTGATCCTTTCCGGCGGCGGCGTGATCATGTCTGGTGGCATCAAGGAGTGCGCCGCGCTGGCCGAGTATCTGACTGCACCGGTAGTGAACTCCTATTTGCACAACGATTCCTTCCCCGCGAGCCACCCGTTGTGCTGCGGCCCGCTGGGTTATCAGGGCTCCAAGGCGGCGATGAAGCTGATCGCCAGGGCCGATGTGGTGCTGGCGCTGGGCTCGCGGCTGGGCCCGTTCGGCACGCTGCCGCAGCACGGCCTGGACTACTGGCCGAAAAACGCCAAGATCATCCAGGTCGACGCCGATTCGCGGATGCTCGGCCTGGTCAAGAAGACCACGGTCGGCATCTGCGGCGACGCCAAACTCGCCGCCGTGGCGCTGCTCGAGCGCGTCAAGGCCATCGCCAAGCTGGTGCCCAACAAGGCGCGACTGGCGGAAGTGCAAAAGGAAAAGAAAGCCTGGGCTGACGAGCTCGACAAGTGGCCTTCGCCCAATACCAAGACGCGCATCGGGCCGCGACAGGCACTGGCGGCGCTGGCGCGCGCGATGCCGAAGAACGCGATGGTTTCCACCGATATCGGCAACGTCTGCTCGGTATCGAACAGCTACCTGCATTTCGAGCAGGCGCCGTCGTTCCTCGCGGCGATGAGCTTCGGCAACTGCGGTTACGCGTTTCCCGCAGCGATGGGCGCCAAGGTTGGCCGCCCCGATCGCCCGGCGATCGCCTACGTCGGCGACGGTGCATGGGGCATGAGCCTCAATGAAGTGATGACCTGCGTGCGCGAGAAGATTCCGGCAATCGCGGTGGTGTTCAACAACGGTCAGTGGGGCGCGGAAAAGAAAAACCAGATCGATTATTTCGAGAACCGCTTCCTCGGTACCAACCTGCAGAACCCGAATTTTGCCGATGTCGCCGAAGCGATGGGGGCGCAGGGGCTGACGGTCGAGCATGTCGATGAGGTGGGTGATGCGTTGCGCGCGGCGGTGCGTTCCAACAAGCCGACGGTGATCAACATGATGCTGACACAGGAGCTCGGTGATCCGTTCCGGCGCGATGCGTTCCGTCAGCCGCAGCGCCTGTTGCCCAAGTACCGCAAGTACAGCGCGAAGCAGTACCGTTAAGCCCCACCGTCCGCCACGCAGAAAGCCGGCGCGAGCCGGCTTTCTTTTCCGATGAAAACCCGATCAACCAAGGCGGCCCGGCTGGCCGATGTGGCACGGCTGGCCAAGGTATCGACAGCGACGGTGTCACGGGCGCTGACGCTGCCGCACAAGGTCAAGGCGCGTACGCTGGAGCGCGTGCAGCATGCGGCCAGCACGCTGGGCTATGTCGCACACGGTGCGGCGCGCGCGCTCGCATCACGGCGCACCCAGACCATCGGTGCTGTGGTGCCGACCCTGAACAACGCCATTTTCGCCAACACCATACACGCACTGCAGCGCACGCTCGATGCTGCCGGATACGTGCTGCTGCTGGCGAGCCACGAGTTCGACGCGGACATCGAGGCACGGGTAACGCGCACGCTGATCGAGCGCGGGGTCGACGGGTTGGTATTGCTGGGCACGACGCATCATCCCGATATTTACCGGATGATCGAGGCGCATGCCGTACCGTATGTGTTGACGTGGGCATTTGACGAAAGCGGCGACCATCCCTGCGTCGGTTTCGACAATCGCGCTGCTGCAGTACGCATCACCAACTATCTGCTCGATCTCGGGCATCGCCGGTTCGCGATGATTTCAGGAATTACTGCCCACAACGAGCGCGCGCAGGAGCGCCTCGCCGGCGTGCGTGCGGCACTGGCGGCGCGCGGCATTGCGCTGCCAGCGGAGCGGGTTGTCGAAAAACCGTACACCCATACCGGTGGCCGGGAGGGGCTGCGCGAGGTGCTGACGGCGCAACAGCGGCCGACTGCGGTGATCTGCGGCAACGACGTGCTCGCCATCGGTGCGATCGCCGAATGCCATGTGCAGGGACTGGCGGTGCCAGCGGACGTGTCGATCACCGGGTTCGACGACATGGAGATCGCCGCGCTGATGACGCCCGCGCTGACTACCGTGCGCTTTCCGACCACGGATCTGGGCGTCTATGCCGCCAACCATCTGCTGCAACGGCTGGAGGGCAAAACGGTCGATCTGCGCTGCAAGCTGCCGACCGAACTGGTGGTGCGTGAAAGCGCAGCAGCGCCGGGCGAGCCTTAGCGCGGAGCTCAGGCCAGTGCTTTGCGCGCTTTGACGATCGCTGCCTTGACGCGTGCCGGCGCAGTGCCGCCGATGTGACTCCGGCTTTTCATCGAGCCTTCGAGCGTCAGCGCCTCAAAGGCGTCCGCAGTGATCAGGGGTGAGAAACGCCGCAGGTCGTCAAGCGCAAGCTCGGACAGGTCGCAGCCGCGCGTTTCGGCAAAACGCACGGCCTGCGCCACGGCTTCATGGGCTTCGCGGAACGGCAGGCCTTTTTTGACCAGATAGTCGGCCAGATCCGTTGCCGTGGCATGACCTTCCAGTGCGGCAGTGCGCATTTTCCCGGCGTTGACGGTGATGCCGCCGACCATGCCGGCAAATACCGCCAGGCTCATCATCAGCGTGTCGACGGTATCGAGCAGCGGTTCCTTGTCTTCCTGATTGTCCTTGTTGTACGCGAGCGGCTGCGCCTTCATCAGCGTCAGCAGCGCGACCAGGTGGCCGTTGACGCGACCGGTCTTGCCGCGCACCAGTTCGGCGACATCGGGATTCTTTTTCTGCGGCATGATCGACGAGCCGGTGCAGTAGCGGTCGGCGATGTCGATGAAACCGAACCGCGGGCTCATCCACAGGATCAGTTCTTCGCTGAACCGCGACAGGTGGGTCATCGTCAGCGCTGCGGCGGCGACGAATTCAATTGCAAAATCGCGATCGGATACCGCGTCCAGCGAATTTTCGCAGACGCCGTCGAACCCCAGTTCCTTGGCCACCATCTGCCGGTCGATCGGGAACGATGTGCCGGCCAGCGCGGCGGCGCCGAGCGGTAGCCGGTTGACGCGTTTGCGGCAGTCGGCAAAGCGCTGCGCATCGCGAGACAGCATTTCGAAGTAGGCGAGCAGGTGATGCGCAAACGACACGGGTTGTGCAACCTGCAGGTGGGTGAAGCCGGGCATCACCGTATCGGTATGCTTCTCGGCGAGGTCGAGCAGTGTTCGCTGCAGCCCCTTGAGCAGTGTCTGTACATGGTCGATTGCTGCGCGCAGGTATAGCCGCACGTCGGTGGCAACCTGGTCGTTGCGCGAACGACCGGTGTGCAGCCGCTTGCCGGCATCACCGACCAGATCGGTCAGCCGGCGTTCGATATTGAGATGCACGTCTTCCAGGTCGACGGACCAGGGAAACGTGCCGGCGCGAACCTCGTCACCGATCGCGGCCAGCCCTTTTTCAATGGCCTCGAGATCGGCTGCAGACAGGATGCCGACGGCATGGAGCATGCGCGCATGGGCCACCGAACCCTGGATGTCGAACTCGGCCAGCCGCTGGTCGAATCCCACTGAAGCCGTGAAGCGCTTGACCAGCTCGTCAACGGGTTCGCTGAAGCGTCCCGACCAGGCCTTGGCAGCGCCCGACTTCGTACCGCTTCCCGTTTTGTCTTTTGCTGTCATGAACTTGCGTGGGCTTTGCTAGAATGATTCCGCTATGGCGCGGAGTATAAATCATAATGCCAATACCGGTGCCCTGCCGGACTTCCGCAATTTCGGAATTCTGCTGCGCATACTGCTGATCGTGAACGGCGTGGCATTGCTTGCGTCGCTGCTGCAGGTGACGGTGATACGTGCGTTACCAGCGCAATTTACCGAGAACGCCGCGCTGGTCGAGCCGCTGCTGATCCTCAGTTTGCTGCTGCTTGCGGCCGGCAGCAGCGTGCTGCGTCGCCTGCCTTATGCGATTGGAATTGCTGCGGTACTGGCGATCGAGCTCGCACTGACGGTTGCGCTGCATTTCGCCACACGGGAGCTGTTCTTTGTCGAAGCGCATTCGCTGCCGCGCTGGCTGTTCATCGTCGCGCTGATTACCGGGATGCTGCTGGTCTATTTCGACCTGCGCGGGCGCGCGCTGTCGCCGGCGCTGGCTGAGGCAAGGCTGCAGGCACTGCAGGCGCGCATCCGGCCGCACTTCCTGTTCAACAGCATCAACGCCGTGCTGTCGCTGGTGCGCCAGGAGCCGCGGCGTGCCGAGACGGCGCTCGAAGACCTGGCGGGGCTGTTCCGCGCATTGATGGCGGACAATCGCGAACTGACGCCGATTTCCCGTGAAGTCGAGCTGTGCCGCCAGTATCTGGATCTGGAGCAGCTGCGCCTGGGCGATCGCCTGCGGGTGGAGTGGCATATCGAAAACATGCCGCCGGATGCGCTGGTGCCGCCACTGGCATTGCAGCCCCTGCTCGAGAATGCTGTTTATCATGGCATCGAGCCGGCGGAAACACCCGGCACGGTGAGCATCAATATCTACGTTGCCCGTGACCGGTTGCATGTGGTGCTGCGCAACCCGTACCGACCCAACGGTGATCATCACGTGGGCAACAGGATGGCGCTGGCCAATATCCGCGAGCGCCTGCAGCTGCATTTCGACGTTGCCGCGGAGTTGACAAGCCGGGTCGGCGAAAACACCTACGAGGTGCGCATCGTGATGCCATATGTAAAGGACGGGCGGTGATCTCACCGCCGCTACGGGTGCTGATTGTCGATGACGAAGCGCCGGCGCGCAGCCGCATGCGTGATTTGCTGGCGGATGTCAGCGCCGCGCTGCCGGTGATGATTGCGGGCGAGGCTGCCACCGGCCGCGATGCGCTGCAGATTGCCGGGGCGGGCGGCGTTGATGTCGCGCTGCTCGATGTGCGCATGCCCGGCATGGACGGCATTGAATTGGCGCAGCACATGCAGAAGCTGGAGCCGCCGCCAGCGGTGATTTTTACCACGGCCTACGAAGCGTACGCGATCCAGGCCTTTGAGCTGCATGTGGTCGATTACCTGCTGAAACCCATCAAGGCGGCACGCCTGCAGGAAGCGCTGTCGCGGGTGATGCAGAGTGCCGCACCCTCGCCCGAAGTCCTGCGCGGGATGCAGTATGCGCCCCGTGTGTGCCTGAGCGCTGCCGAGCGCGGCAAGGTGCATCTGATCCCGGTGGAAGATGTGTTGTTCCTGCGCGCCGAACTCAAGTACGTGACGGTGCGCACCGCCAGCCGCGAATACCTGATCGAAGAATCGCTGACCCAGCTGGAACAGGAATTCCAGGATCGTTTCGTGCGCGTGCATCGCAACTGCCTCGTTGCGCGCGCCGCGATCCGCGGTTTTGAGCGGGCAGGCGGGGAGGCTGGTGAAGGTCCATGGCAGGTGGTGCTCGCCGGACTCGAGGACCGCATTCCGGTGAGCCGGCGCCAGCAGCATGTGGTGCGCGAACTGGCGCGGTGATTCCGGCTCAGCGTCGCTGCGACCGCATTTTGACCAGCCCTGCCTCGACGGCCTGCTCGATATACAGACCGTAGAAGTCGGCGGTCAGCAGGCCGCTGATCGGCGGCGCCGCCGGCTTGCCGTCGGCATCGAAGACGATCAGCGTCGGCACGCGGCGGACCCCGAGGCTGCGGGCGAATGCGCGGTGCGTCGTCGCCGTACCGCTGAAGTCGCGCATGCGCATGCCGCGGTCGACTTCGATTTCGCGGATCAGCACGCGACCCTGCCATTGCGGGTCCGACTGCAGCGGGATCAGATAATCGCGGCGCGCTACCGTGCAATACGGGCAGGACTTCTGCATGAAGGCGACCAGCACCGGCACCCGGCGTGCCCGCGCTTCGGCCGCGATCCGGGCCAGGTCGTCGGCCGGTTGCAGTTGTGCGGTGGCCGGCGCGGCGCCGAGTAATGCCCATGCTACAATCAGGCAGCCTAAACCCTTAAAAATACTAAATATAATCAATATGATACGGAGTTCGGCCGGACACTCCCCTGGAGCGGTGGTCATTGCGACACGCGAATCTGCACTCGCGTTGTGGCAGGCGCGGCATGTGCAGTCCGAACTGCAGCGATTATATCCGGGGCTGCCGGTATCGATCCTGGGCATGACCACTGCCGGTGATCGCAATCTTGGCAGTTCGCTTGCCAAGATCGGTGGCAAGGGATTGTTCGTCAAGGAACTCGAAGACGCGCTCGCCGACGGCCGTGCCGACATCGCGGTGCATTCGATGAAAGACGTGCCGATGCATTTGCCGGCGGGCTATGCGCTGGCCGCGGTGCTGGAACGCGCCGATCCGCGCGACGCTTTTGTCGCCAATGCGTTTGGCGGCATTGCGGAACTGCCCGCGGGGGCCCGCGTGGGCACATCGAGCCTCCGCCGCGAGTGCCAGCTGCGCGCCCGGCACCCGCAGCTGGTGATCGATCCGTTGCGTGGCAATGTGCAAACACGGCTGCGCAAGCTCGATGAGGGCCAGTACAGCGCAATCATCCTCGCTGCCGCGGGATTGAAGCGGCTGGGGCTTGCCGACCGCATTGCAGCGCTGCTGACACCCGAGCAGAGCCTGCCTGCGGTCGGCCAGGGTGCGCTGGGCATCGAGTGCCGCAGCGACCGCGGCGACTTGTTCGAGTTGCTGGCGCCCCTGGTGCATCAGCCCACGCAGCAATGCGTCGTCGCCGAGCGCGCATTCTCACGGGCGCTCGCCGGCAGCTGCAATGTGCCGCTGGCCGGCTTTGCCGAGTGCAGCGGTGTGCAATTGCGTCTGCGCGGCCTCGTCGGTGCGCCGGATGGCTCAACTGTCGTGCGCGGCGAAACCGCCGGCGCCGCCGCGGATGCCGAGACACTGGGCCTGGCATTGGCGGAAGATTTGAAGCGTCGGGGTGCCGCTGCTATCCTCGCGGCGCTCGTACAGGGATCATGACCGCCGCCGGGCCGCTGGCCGGGCGCGGCATCGTCGTTACGCGGCCGGCGCATCAGTCCGGAGCGCTGGCGGAGATGATACGCAGCGCGGGCGGCAACCCGATCATGTTCCCGGTACTCGAGATTCTCGACACCGCGGATATCCGGCCGCTGGTCGACGCGATCGACCGGCTCGACCGCTTCGACCTGGCGATATTCATCAGTCCCAACGCAGTGCTGCGCGCAATGAACCAGATTGTTGCGCGTCGCGACTGGCCTGCGGGCCTGCGTGCTGCGGCCATCGGCAAAGGCAGCGTCAAGGAACTCAAACGCTTCGGCATCATCGATGTGCTTGCACCAACCCGTGCATTCGACAGCGAGCGCCTGCTGGAACTTCCGCAATTGCAGGCCGTTGCCGGGCAACGCGTCGTCATCTTCCGCGGCGAAGGCGGACGCGAGCTGCTCGGCGATACCCTGGCCGCGCGCGGCGCATCAGTGGAGTATGTCGAGTGTTACCGCCGTGCGCGGCCGCGCGCCGACGCGGCGCCGCTGCTTAGGGCATGGGCGCGCAACGAAGTGCATGCGGTAATCGTCACCAGCAGCGAAGGCTTGCGCAATCTGTTCGAGATGATCGGCAAGCTCGGTCAGTCCTGGCTGCGGCGCACGCCGCTGCTGGTGCCGCATCCGCGCATTGCCGCCGCGGCGCGCGAGTTGGGTTGTACCAACGTCGTTGAAACCGGGCCCGGCGACGACGGGCTGCTCGAGGCACTGCAGCAGCTGTTCAGCCCGGCATGACCGTGCGGCGCGCATGCTATTCTCCAAATCATGAGTGAGCAGAGTACGAATCATGACCCGGCAACCGGCGCTGCCCGGTCGGCGGCGCCGGCGGCCAAGGCTGGCAGCAGTGTGCTGCCGGTGCTCGCGCTGATCGTCGCGCTGGGCGCCGCCGGCGTTGCCGGCCTGCAGTGGTATCAGGGACGCGGGGAAGATGAGGCGTTGCGCCGGGAACTGGCGCAGCGGCTTGCCGAAATGGCTGCCCGCAGCAAGGAGGCCGGCACGCGTGCCGATCAGGCTGCGGCAGCGCTGCGCGAGTCCGAGATCAAGCTCGGCATGCTGGAAGCGAAACTTGCCGAATCGCAGAACCAGCAGATCGCACTCGAGGCCCTGTATCAGGAACTTTCGCGCAACCGTGACGAATGGGCCTTTGCCGACATCGAGCAGTCCGTGCTGCTGGCGAGCCAGCAACTGCAGGTTGCCGCGAATGTGCGTGCGGCGCTGATCGGTCTGGAAAATGCCGAAGCGCGGCTGCAGCGCATGGATCAGCCACGCTACAGCGCGTTGCGCCGGGCGTTGACGCGGGATATCGAGCGGCTGAAAGCGCTGCCGCTGGTGGATCTGTACGGCACCAGCAGCCGCCTCGACGACGTCATCGCGGCCGTCGACCAACTGCAACTGGCCATGGATGCCCACGCCCGGTCCGATGCGGCTGAATCAGCGACGCCCGCGGCGGAAATTCCGGCCTGGGAGCGCATCTTGCGCGAGGCATGGCAGGAGTTGCGGCAGCTGGTGCGCGTGCAGCGTACGGGGGTCGCGGATGCGGTGCTGCTTGCGCCGGAACAGGCGTTTTTCCTCCGTGAGAATCTCAAACTGCGGCTGCTCGGCGCAAGGGTCGCCCTGCTGTCACGCGATGCCCAAAGCTACCAGGGGGACCTGCGCGCAGCACTGACCGCACTGGAGCGCCATTTCGACGTGAGCGACCGGACTGTGGCGGGGACTGCCGCGACACTGCGCAAGCTCCAGGCGGCGCAGGTCCAGGTCGACGTTCCGGATCTGGCGGAAACGCTGGAGGCGTTGCGCAAGCTGCGCCCGCTGCGCGCCAAGGCACCGACCTGATGCCGGCCGCGGTTGCCGGGGCACCGTAGTCACTGATCTAACCGGGAACAAGTCTTGATGCGTTGGTTGATTTGGATCTTCCTGCTGGGCGCGCTGGCGACGGGCCTGACTCTGCTCGCGCGGCTGAACACCGGTTACGTGCTGGTTGCGTTGCCGGGGCACCGCATCGAACTGTCGCTGAACTTCGCGCTGCTGCTGGTTGCACTCGGGTTCATCGCCGCTTATCTGCTGGTGCGGTTGCTGGTGACGACCGTGGAATTGCCGCGCCGCGTCGCGCGCTTCCGTGCGGCGCGGCGCCGTGAATCCGCGCATGGCGCACTGGTTGAAGCGTTGCGCGAGTTTTTTGCCGGGCGTTATGCCAAGGCCGAGAAAACGGTGAACCGTGCGGTCGCGCTGGGCGAGCCCGGTGATCTGGGCGCCATCATTGCCGCGCGCGCTGCGCACGAACTGCGTGCTCCCGAACGCCGCGACCGCTACCTTGCGCAACTGGCAACCGATCCCGCCCGGCCGGACGAAGCCCGGATAATCAGTGAGGCGCAGATGCTGCTCGACGAGCGGCGACCGGACAGTGCGCTGGCAGCACTGGCGACGCTGCCGAAAAAGCATACCGCGGCGCTGCGCCTCGAGTTGCGGGCCCGGCAGCGCCTCGGGCAATGGGAACTGGTGCCCGCGCTGCTTGACCAACTCGAGAAACGCGGCGTGTTCAGCGCCGAGCGTGCTGATGCGGAGCGTCGCCATGCCTGGGAGCTGCTGGTCGAACGAGAAGCCGGCGATGCGGCAGGGCTGGCGGAGACGTGGAAGCGAATACCGGACCGTTATCGCAAAGACACCGCCGTCGCCGGCGCCGCCGCGGCTGCGTTTCAAGCGCTCGGCCAATGCGCCGAAGGGCAGGCGATCATCGAGCGCAGCCTTGATGCCGAATGGGAAAGCGGTCTGGTCAACTTGTATGGCGAGTGCCGCGGCTCCGATACGCTGCGCCAGATCGAATGCGCGGAACGCTGGCTGAAGAATCATCGCAACGACGGCACGCTGCTGCTCGCGCTGGGGCGGCTGTGTGCGCAGCAGCAGCTGTGGGGCAAGGCGCAGAGTTATCTGGAGGCGAGCATCGCGGTGGAGCCGACGTACTCGGCACACCTGGAGCTCGCACAGTTGCACGACCGCCTGGATCGTGTGGATGCTGCGCGGGTGCATTACCGGGCCAGCCTGGAACTCGCGGTGGGACAGTTGAACCGGCGCACTGGCGGGCGCAGGCGCAAGCCGTTCTGAGAGGCGGACGCTTCAGCCGCTCGACGCAACCGCCGGCGTAAATGCGTCGGCGTAAAACGCGGATTCCGGCAGGCCGCACCGGGCGCAGAAATCCCGGCGCGCGGCTTCGATCATTGCCGGGGCACCGCAGGCGTAAACTTCGTATCCCGAGAGATCCGGCAGGTCGGCGATGACGGCTTCGTGAACCAGGCCACGGCGCCCGGTCCAGCGATCTTCTGCCACGGCATCCGATAATACCGGTATGTAAGTAATGCCGTGCTCGCGCTGCCAGGCTTCGGCAAGTTCGTTCAGGTACAGGTCAGCCGGGCCCCGGGCGCCGCGATAAAGTGTCAACGGGCGCCTGATCCGGTGGTGTATCGCATGCTCGATGATCGCCTTGATGGGCGCGAATCCGGTGCCGCCCGCCACCAGGATCACCGGCTTGTCGCTGTCCTCGTGCAGATAGAACGTGCCCAGCGGACCTTCGAAGCGCAGGATGTCCTTTTCCTTCATTTGCGTGAATACATGAGTGCTGAACGGGCCGCCGTAATTGCGCAGATGCAGTTCCAGCAGGCCATCGTCATGCGGCGGGTTAGCCAGCGAGAGGCTGCGCCGGGTGCCATCCTTGAGCAGAATATCGATGTACTGCCCGGCCAGAAACTGCAGGCGTTCCGAGGCGGGCAGGCGCAACCGGATACGCATCACATCGGGCGCCAGCCGTTCCAGTGACTGGACCCGGCACGGCAGCGTCTTGACCGGGATGTCCTTGACCGCACCGATTTCGCGGCATTCGATGACCAGGTCGGAGCGCGGCTGTGCCTGGCAGAACAGCGCCATGCCCTGCGCGCGTTCGGCCAGCGGCAACGCGGTCTCCCGGGAATTGCCATGATCGACTGTGCCTGCGATCACCCTGCCCTTGCATGATCCGCAGGCGCCGTTGCGGCAGCCGTAGGGCAGCATATAGCCCTCACGCAGTGCGGCTTCGAGCACGGTCTCGCCGTCCTGCGCGTGGAATACATGGCCGCTGGGCCGAATGGTGATTTGCGGTGACATCGCTCGGAGATTCGGGGTGGGGTAATGGTTGACAGGCCCTAGGCTAGAATATGGCACTATGAAACGTCTGCTGATCATCGGCTGCGGCAATGTGGGTTTGCGCGTCGCGTTGCTGCTGCGTGCGCGGTATCGCATTTACGCACTGACCCACAGTGCGGAACGTCTCTCGGCCCTGCGCCGTAATGGACTGATGCCGTTGCTTGGCGATCTCGACCAGCCGGACACACTGGCCGGACTGCCCGGTCTGGCGCACGATGTCATCCACTTGGCGCCGCCACCGCCGCAAGGCGGGACCGATACCCGTACTGCGCATCTGATTGCGGCACTGGCGCGGGCGCGCAGTCTACCACAGCACTTTATCTACATCAGCACCAGCGGCGTCTATGGGGACTGCAGCGGTGCGCTGGTCGACGAAACCAGCCCGTTGCGTCCGCAGACCGATCGTGCGCGCCGCCGCGCCGATGCCGAACGCCGGCTCCGGGAATGGGGCGCGCGCACCGGGGTGCGCGTCAGCATCCTGCGCGTGCCGGGCATTTATGCCGCCGACCGGCTGCCGGTGGCGCGCATCGAACGCGGCACGCCGGCGCTGCTGCCACAGGACGACGCCTACGTGAACCACATCCATGCCGACGATCTGGCGAGCATGGTGGTCGCAGCGCTGCACCGCGGCCAGGCCAATCGCAGTTACAACGCCAGCGACGATGCCCCGCAGAAAATGGGAGATTACTTCGACCTGGTGGCGGACCGCTTCCTGCTGCCGCGGCCGCCGCGGGTGACGCGCGCCGAGGCGAGTTCGGTGATACCGGAGAATCTGTATTCGTTCATGAGCGAGTCGCGGCGCCTCATCAACGGGCGGATCAAGCAGGAACTGCGGGTGCGGCTGCGCTATCCGACCGTGCGTGAGGGGATCGCGGCAGCGGGCGTTCGACAGGATCCGGACTATGTCCGCTGACGGTGAACAGGTGCTGCTGGTGATGTCCAATCTGCCTGATCGGGCGGTCGCAGAGCAGCTGGCGCGGACCCTGATCGAGCGGCGCCTGGCGGCCTGCGTGAACGTGCTGGCGCCGTGCGTGTCGGTGTATCGCTGGCACGGCGTCGTCGAGACCGCTGCGGAAGTGCCGGTGCTGATCAAGACGACTGCGGGCCGTTATGCCGAGCTCGAATCTGCGTTGCGTGCGCTCCATCCCTACGAACTTCCGGAAATCGTCGCGGTCCCATTGGCGGTAGGCCTGCCCGGCTATCTTGACTGGGTTGCCGCCGAGATCGCCCGCCCCGAAACATCACCCCCGCCTTCGCCCACACCGTGATCCCGCGCTGGTTAATTTTCCTGCTCGTACTGTGCACCGGACTTGCGCAGGCCGCTGATCCCGAACTGCTTGAACCGGAAAAGGCGTTCGCATTCAGCGCGCGCGTTGCCGGACCGGATGCCATCGAGGTGCGGTATGTGATTGCCAAGGGCTATTACATGTACCGCGACAAGTTCCGCTTCGAGCTGGAGCCCGCGACGCTGGCCGCGGGTACCGCGCAACTGCCGCCCGGACAGCTGAAGAAGGACGAGTTTTTCGGCGAGACCGTCGTCTATCGCGACGAGGTGCGCATCAGGCTGCCGGTCAACACCGCCGGCGGCATCGACCGGGCGGTGCTCACGGCAGTGTCGCAGGGATGCGCCGATGCCGGCGTCTGTTATGTGCCTGTAGAACAGAAGGCCGACCTGCGGCTCGCGGCCGGTCCTGCGGCAGGTTCCGGTGATGGTGCGGCGTCTCGGCTGTTTTCGGGCACCGGCAATGCTGCCCAGGCCCCCGCCGCTGCGAACGCCAAAGGTGAGGATGCGCTGATTGCCGACCTGTTTCACGGCGAGACCTGGTTGCTGATCCTGAGTTTTTTCGGTTTCGGCCTGCTGTTGTCCTTTACGCCTTGCGTGCTGCCAATGGTGCCGATACTGTCCGGCATCATCGTCGGCCATGGCCACAAGCTGACCCGCGCGCACGGCCTGCTGTTGTCGGCGCTCTATGTCCTGGGTATGGCGATTACCTATGCGCTGGCTGGTATCGCCGCCGGCCTGTCCGGGGCGCTGTTGTCGGCGGCGCTGCAGAATCCGTGGGTGCTTGGCGCCTTTGCCGCGGTATTTGTAGTGCTGGCGCTGTCGATGTTCGGTTTTTTTGAACTGCAGCTGCCCTCGGCGCTGCAATCACGGCTCGCGGGTGCCAGCAGCCGGTTGCACGGCGGGCATTATGCCGGTGTGTTCACGATGGGCGTGCTCTCGGCGCTGATTGTCGGGCCCTGCGTTGCCGCGCCGCTGGCAGGGGCCTTGCTCTATATCTCGCAAAGCGGCAATGCGGTACTCGGCGGCAGCGCGCTGTTTGCGATGGCGCTGGGCATGGGCGTGCCCTTGCTGGTCGTCGGTGCATCGGCCGGTGCGCTGCTGCCGAAGGCCGGGCCCTGGATGGAAACCGTCAAGCGCTGCTTTGGGGTGCTGCTGCTGGCAGTGGCGATCTACCTGGTGTCGCCGGTGATTCCCGTAGTCATGCAGATGCTGGCCTGGGCCGCGCTGCTGATCCTGACCGGGATTTACCTGCGGGCGATCGACCCGTTGCCGCCCGCTGCCCATGGCTTCGCAAAGTTGGGCAAAGGTGTCGGCGTGATCGCGCTCGCTGCGGGGGTCGCTTTCCTGGTCGGCGCGCTGTCGGGCGGCCGCGATGTGCTGCAGCCATTGTCGGGGTTGCGACCGCCGGCCGCCGGGGCGTCGATGGGGCCGGGATCCGGCGTGGCCTTCCAGCGGGTGACCAGCTTGGCGGAACTCGACGCCGCGATCGGCGCTGCAGCGGGCAAGACGGTGATGCTCGATTTTTATGCCGACTGGTGCGTCAGCTGCAAGGAAATGGAGCGTTACACCTTCTCTGATCCCGGCGTGCAATCGCGCCTGGCTGGCATGGTGAAAATCCAGGCGGACGTCACGGCGGGCACTGCTGGCGACCGGGCACTGCTGCGGCGCTTCAAACTCTTCGGTCCGCCCGGCATCGTTTTTTTCGATCCGGCGGGCCGCGAAATACAGGGTCTGCGGGTCATTGGTTTCCTGACGGCGGACAAGTTCACCGCGGTGCTCGATCAGGCACTGAGCGTGCGGTGACCCATCTGCGGCGGGCACTGCTGGTGGCCGGTGTCGGGGGCATTGCGGCAGCAGCGGGTTATGTGGCCAACTTATGGCGCAGCGGCGGCTTTGGACCCGCGCCGCAGCCGGATGTGGCTGCGGCGATCCTCGGCAGCCGACTGCACACCCTCGATGGTGTTGTGCAGACACTGGACAGGTTCCGTGGCCAGGTCCTGATCATCAATTATTGGGCAACCTGGTGTGCGCCGTGCCGGGAAGAAATACCGGTGTTCGTCAAACTACAGCGCGAATTTGCCGCCAGGGGCGTTCAATTTGTCGGTATCGCGGTCGATCAGGCCGACAAGGTGCGGGATTTTGCCAAAGACTTCAGGATCAATTATCCAGTGCTGATTGCCGGCATGGATGCCGTGGAATTATCGCGTCAGGCTGGCAACAAGGCGGGTGTATTGCCATATACCCTGGTAATGGATCGCTCCGGGCAGATTGCCGCCAGTCTGCTGGGAGGGATTTCCGAAGCGCAGCTGCGCGAGGCGGTGGGGCCTTTACTGTGACGGCCGGATGGATGGCCACTGCGGGCGGCGCAAAGGCAGGTCAGCGGCAGACGATCTCCGGTTTTCCGGCGCTTATTTCTTGGTAAATTCGGTCATCTTTGGTTAAAATTGTTGGCTGGCGGGTCTGCCGGGGTGCAAAATGCTGCGAAATCACCCCCCCAAGACAGCTTCGGTTAGACCCAAAATCGGGGAAGCGGCGAGCAGGCGAAACCTAACCGGATCAGCGTTAAATCTCGTTAAAAGAGAATAATCTATCGCTATAGTCTGGTAAAATCGAACAAAATTCAGTATCTTGCGCAAAATCCGCCTGCTGCTGGCGGCAGGGGCCAGGGAATCCAGGCCGCGACCCTGAGTGCGAATAATTGACAATGGGAGGTCCATGGCGAGTTCGAAACACCTGCTGCTGCTGAATGGGCCGAACCTGAATCTGCTCGGCTCGCGTGAGCCCGGCATCTATGGTGCAACCACGCTGGCAGAAATCGAGGCCCGGCTGCAAACCAAAGCGCAGGCCGCGGGCGCAGCGCTGGCGGTGTTCCAGAGCAACTCCGAAGCCGAACTGGTAGAGCGGGTGCAGCAGGCCGGCCGGGAAGGCATCGATTTCATCCTGATCAATCCCGCCGCGTACACCCATACCAGTGTCGCGCTGCGCGATGCGCTCGCGGCGGTGGCGATCCCGTTCGTCGAAATCCATCTCTCGAACGTGTTTGCCCGCGAGTCCTTCCGCCGCGAATCCTATTTTTCCGACATTGCCGTCGGCGTCATCAGCGGCCTCGGGCCGGCCGGTTATGAACTTGCGCTGACCTACGCGCTGGGCTACACCAAAAAAGGTTGAGTTATGGATTTGCGCAAACTGAAAACGTTGATCGACCTCGTCCAGCAGTCCGGCATTGCCGAACTGGAAATTACCGAGGGCGAGGAAAAAGTACGCATCAGCCGTTTCGGTGCGCCCGGCGCGGCGATGATGATGCCGCAGGGCGCGCCAATGCCGCTCGCCGCGATGCCGGCGGAAACTGCCGAACCCGCAGCGGAGGCTGATGTCCCGGCGGAACCCGCGGGGCACATGCTGAAGTCGCCGATGGTGGGTACCTTCTACCGCGCGTCGACCCCCGGTGCCAAGGCCTTTGTCGAGGTCGGGCAGGCGGTGAAGACCGGCGACACGGTATGCATCATCGAGGCGATGAAATTGCTCAACGAAATCGAAGCCGACCGCGATGGCGTCGTCAAAGCCGTCCTGGTTGAGAACGGACAACCCGTGGAATACGGTCAGCCGCTGTTCGAGATCGGCTGAAACCCGCTGCCGCAGACGCTGCCCCGCGGATTGCCGTGATAAATCCCGGCCATTCCACCCGCCCCGAGTAGCAGAGCCCACGATTCCCTGACCCCGGAACCCATGTTCGAAAAAATTCTCATAGCCAACCGTGGCGAAATTGCCCTGCGCATCCAGCGCGCCTGCCGCGAAATGGGCATCAAGACGGTGGTGGTGCATTCGGAGGCCGACGCCGAGGCCAAATACGTCAAGCTGGCGGACGAGTCGGTTTGCATCGGGCCTGCGGCCTCGGCTGCAAGTTACCTCAATGTGCCGGCGATCATCAGCGCAGCCGAAGTGACCGATGCCGAGGCGATACATCCCGGATATGGATTTCTGTCCGAGAACGCGGATTTTGCCGAACGCGTTGAACAAAGCGGTTTCACCTTCATCGGCCCCAGGGCCGATACCATCCGCCTGATGGGGGACAAGGTCAGCGCCAAGAATGCGATGAAGAAAGCCGGCGTGCCTGTGGTGCCGGGCATGGACGGTGCGCTGCCGGAAGACCCCAAGGAGGTGGTGAAAGTCGCCCGCCAGATCGGCTATCCGGTGATCATCAAGGCGTCCGGTGGCGGCGGCGGCCGTGGCATGCGTGTGGTACACACGGAAGCGGCGCTGAAAAATGCGGTCAGTACCACCCGCGCTGAAGCGCAGGCCGCATTCAGCAATCCGTCGGTGTACATGGAAAAGTATCTGGAGAAGCCGCGCCACATCGAAATCCAGGTGCTTGCCGACAAGCATCGCAACGCGTTTTATCTGGGTGACCGTGACTGCTCGATGCAGCGTCGGCACCAGAAAATCATCGAGGAAGCGCCGGCGCCGATGATCAACGAGCGCGCCCGCACCCGGATCGGCGAACGCTGCGCTGAAGCCTGCCGCAAGATCGGTTATGAGGGCGCCGGCACGTTCGAGTTCCTCTACGAAGGCGGTGAGTTCTTTTTCATTGAAATGAATACCCGCCTGCAGGTCGAGCATCCGGTGACGGAGTGTGTGACCGGCCTGGACCTGGTGCAACTGCAGATCCGTGTCGCTGCCGGCGAGAAACTGACGCTGCGCCAGAAAGACATTGCCTTGAAGGGACATGCGATCGAGAGCCGCATCAATGCCGAGGACCCGTATATATTCACGCCATCGCCGGGACGCATCACCTCGCTGCACATGCCGGGCGGACCGGGGATCCGCGTCGATTCCCATGCCTACAACGGCTATTTCGTGCCGCCATATTACGATTCGCTGATCGGCAAGCTCATCGCTTATGGCGACACCCGTGCGCAGGCGATTGCGCGGATGCATATTGCGTTGTCTGAAACCGTGATTGAAGGTATCAAGACCAACCTGCCGCTGCACCGGGAGTTGCTGCGGGATGCGGCATTCCTGCGCGGCGGCACCAGTATTCATTACCTCGAAGAACGGCTGGCCAAACTGACCCGCGCCGAGTAGCGCTGCTGCGTGCGCGGGCACTCTATCCCGGACTGATCATGCCCTGGCTGTGCGCAATCATGCATGTGGAGGAAACTGCCGTCGAGACGCTGTCCGATGCATTGCTTGCCGTCGGCGCACTGGCCGTCGATGTACAGGATGCAGCGGCCGGCACCGCTGCCGAACACCCGATATTTGCCGAGCCCGGCGAGGCGCCCGTCACCGGCTGGAACAGCAACCGCGTCAGTGCGCTGTTTCCGGTCGATGCCGACCTTTATGCCGCCGTGCCGCAGGCAATGGCGACAGCCGGCATTGAAACGACGGCGCCATTCAGCGTTGAGCGGGTCGAAGACGCCGACTGGGTGCGTCTGACCCAAAGCCAGTTCCAGCCGCTGCAGATCACCCCGCGGCTGTGGGTGGTGCCGAGCTGGCATGCCCCTCCGGATCCCGCGGCGATCAACATCGTGCTCGATCCCGGTGTTGCTTTCGGCACCGGTGCGCATCCGACCACGCGTCTGTGCCTGCGCTGGCTCGATGCCGTGGTGACTCCGGACGCCGACATCCTCGATTACGGCTGCGGCTCCGGCATTCTGGCCATTGCGGCAATGAAGCTGGGTGCGCGCAGCGCCCGCGGTATCGACATCGATCCGCAGGCCGTGCTTGCTGCGCGCGACAATGCGAGGCGCAACGAGGTTGCCGTGAATTTTTCTGTGACGACGGATGCGCCGGCGGCGCCGGCACAGATCGTCGTCGCCAACATCCTTGCCAATCCGCTGACCGTGCTGGCGCCGCTGCTGACGCGCCTGACGCGTCCAGGCGGACGGATTGCACTCTCCGGCATTCTTGCCGAGCAGGCGCAGTCGGTACTCGATGCATACGCGGGGGACTTCGCCATGCAGCCGGCGGCGACCGACGAGGGCTGGGTTTTGCTGACGGGTATTCGCAGGTAGAGTAGCGGCTATGTCGTTGATCACCTGCTGCGACCACTGCCGTACTGTGTTCCGCGTTACTCCGGAACAGTTGCAGGCGCATGGCGGGCAGGTGCGTTGCGGGCGGTGCATGCAGACCTTCGACGCACTGGTGGCGCTGGTACCGGTTGATGTTCCATCGTCTCCGCCATCGCCGCCGGAACCACCGTTGTCGGAACCACCGCCGGCGGCTGCTGCAATCACCGACCCTGTCCCTGCTGCAGCTGAAGACCCCGGAGCGCTGCTCGACATCCTGCCGGAACCGCCACTGGCGCAACCGGAATCCTCGCCGGAATCTTTGCCAGATACCCCGCCCGCAGCGCATGAACCAGAGCCGCGGATCAAACCGGCAG
>Ga0113563_10000494_pt1 | contig 19184 bp, 15 predicted proteins | sample Mud3Dept3metaG_FD_80117 | JGI IMG/M metagenome (GOLD analysis project Ga0113563, IMG submission 80117) | Freshwater wetland microbial communities from Ohio, USA, analyzing the effect of biotic and abiotic controls - Mud 3 Core 4 Depth 3... | ecosystem: Environmental > Aquatic > Freshwater >...
GGGGGCCAAGGCCTCCCGCCCCCCATTTCGGAGAAGCGGTGTTTTCTTCGAGTCTCGGGTCATCCCGGCCGATGCTTCCGGCGCGTACCGCCCGAACCCCCAGGCCCCAACAAAACTTGTTCCCGGCCACCCGTGACCGAATGGTTACTTGGGAGAAATAGCGGGCGGCGGTCAGGTTTCAGCAGAGGATTTTCTCCCTTGCATTCATGACCCTTGCTTTTTCCAGTAAGGATTCATGAGATCTTCGAAGATGATCATGGCCGCTTCGGCGCCCTTGCCGGCGGCGATGACGATTTGCTTGTAGCCTCCCTCCACGTCTCCGGCGGCATAGATCCCGTGAATATTCGTGCGATGGTGAGAATCGTGTTTGATATAACCGTCCTCCGTGAGTTCCACCCCGAGTTTCTTGGCCAAAGCCACCTCCGGATCGTAGCCGATGGCCACGAAAACGCCGTTAACCGGCATCCGGGTCGTTTGCCGAGTTCGGGTGTCGGTCAGTTCCACTTCCCGGACCTCCTGGTCGCCGCGGATTTCCCGGACCGTCTTGTTAAAGAGGACCGGGACCCCGCTCGTCTGCAGGCTCTTGAGGAGGTGCTCCTGGGCCCGCAAAGAATCCCGCCGGTGGACCACCGTCACCTTGACCCCGATATTGTGGAGGTTCAAAGCCTCGGTCACCGCGCTGTTTCCTCCGCCCACGATGATTGCCTTTTTGCCCTTGAAAAGAGGCCCGTCGCAAGTGCTGCAGTAGCTAACGCCCAGCCCCGAGAACTCGGCCTCTCCCGGGACGTTGAGATGCCGATAACTGGCGCCGGTTGCCAGGAGAAGGGTCTTGGCCTTAAATCGGCGGCGATTCGTAACCGCCAGGATCGGTTCGCCGGGTTTGATTTCCATCACTTCCTCGCCGGGAAAGATGTTCAGATACTGAAGGGCATGGGTAACCATGATGTCGACCAAGTTCTTTCCTCCCACCTGGGTGAGACCGGGATAATTTTCCACCACGGGGGTGGTGGCTATCTGCCCGCCTAGCAGCCCCCTTTCGATGATGTGGGGCTTGAGTCCGCTTCTGGCCGCGTAAATTCCGGCCGTTAGTCCGGCGGGCCCTCCGCCTACGATCACCAGGTCGGACTCCAACTCCTCCGCGTCGGATTCGGGGATGAAAACCCGCTGTTCCTCCATCTTCTCCAAAGAATACAGGAACAGCTCCTCCGGCTGGGCCCCCAAGGCGATTCGTTTTTCATTGGCGAAAGTCTGGGGAACGCTCTGGGCGCCATATTTCTGGGCCAGTTCGGGATTGGCCTGAATGTCGATGATCTCGAGGGAGATCAAATCGGGTCTTTCGATGGCGGCTTTGAAACCGTTGACGGCCTGCTGCGGGCAGTAAGGGCAGGTGGGGCTGACGAAAATCTTGATCTCCCGGGGTTCCTGGATCCGGCGCAGGATTTTCAGAGAATCCTCGCTGAGCCCCGACTTTCGAAATCCCATCATCTGCAGGGCTGCCACGAAGGTCCTGCCCTCTTCGCCGATCGGCGCCCCGAGCCAGCGGATCCGGAAATGGTCCGGATCAAAAAGGATTGTCGGGGCGGAAGTCGCCTTCCATTTCCGGGCCAGGGCATGATCCAGCCCGAATTCCCGCAGGGTGACCTGGGAAGTGATCTCGCGGAGGAGACGGATAATCTGTCGCGCTCCGGAGTTGAAGGGCTCGTTGATCCCCGGCTCTGTGAAGAGGAAAAGGGGAATGGGATTGGGCATGTTTGCGAACAGTTTCTCCAATTGGGCTCGCACCCTCTCTTCCTCAGCCCGGTGAGATTCCTCATAAATAATTTCTCCCTTGGCCATAGGCCCCTCCGTTCTTCAGCAATTTCCTATTTCTTATTATATCGAAACCTCTCCCCAATAGGTAAGAGGTTTGTAACTTTTCGAGAGGAAGCCGGTTCTTCCGGAAGTTGCGCCGCCCCCCCATTCGAGCCTTCATCCCAAAAACAAAGGGTAGAAATCAAGCAAGTTGTTTTAGGTTGTTTTAGGCCCTTGACAAGCCTTTACGGCCGTTCTACTATTTTGTACACTAACGAATTTCAAGAAGAGGTTATGCCCCAGTACGAAGATTGCATCATTTTTCTCCTGGCGAAGGCCTACCAAAAAGCTCATGCCAGCTTTAAGCAGAAGCTTGCTCCCTTCAACATAACCCCCGTTCAACAGCTGGTTTTGGCGGTTCTCGAAGAAGAGGAATTTCTTTCGCCCGGCGAAATTGCCGAACGCGTGGCCATGGATAATGCCACGCTTTCTGGAGTTCTGGACCGGATGAGGGAATCCGGGTTGATCCGCAAAGAGGGGAACCCGGAGGACCGGCGGTCTCTCCGTGTGCAGCTCACATTGAAGGCGAAAAGAATGCGGGAGGAACTGGCCGCGCAAAGGAAGGCCATCAACGAGGAGATCACGGGAAGACTTCCTCTCGAGGAACGACTCCTTCTTAAGAGAATGCTGCGCGATTTGAAAACCTAATGGTTTGCATACGATAGAGAAGGAGCGAGCGAGGGCAGGCCCGAAATGGGCGTCCGGCCGGACGCCCTTACAACCAAGGATATCATTATCGGTAACTTATCGAGCCCAAAGGAGGAACGGTGGCTTCTTTAACGGATCAGATAAAAGAGATGATCGGCTCATATGGCGGGGCCCGGATGGGGATTACCAGCCGGGAAACACTGGCCGGGGGGCCCCCCTCCACCGACCTGACCTTCATTCTGCCTGTGGCCAGGTCGGCCGTCACTTTTGCCCTGCCGCTCGATAAAAAATTGATCCGCCCCTTTCTGGCTAAGGAGGATCGTCTGGGCCACGAGAGAGACAACCTCCAGGCGAATATCCTGGCCACGGGGCTTGCCGCCCATATTGCCAAACATCTGGAACAAAAGGGATTTCCTTCCCAGGGAGTCGTGTCCAACGAATCGTACCGGGATGAGAAACCGTGGGGAAGGATCGGCATGAACCCGGACCTCTCCCACCGCTACTTAGCGGTCCGCTCCGGGGTCGGCTGGTTCGGGTTTTCAGGAAACGTGATTACCCCGGAGTACGGAGCGGCGGTCATCTTGGGGACCTGCGTCACCGCGGCCGACCTCGAGCCTACCGATCCCCTGCCTCCGGAGGAAAATTTCTGCAACGAGTGCAAACTCTGTCTGGCTTCCTGCTGCTCGGGATTGATGGATCCTCGGGAAAAATCCAGGGTGAACATGGGCGGAATTGAATTCGCCTACTCCAAGAGGAAGAACTACCTGCGATGCGAATTTGTCTGCGGGGGCATGACCGGGCTCCATCCCTCCAAAGAGTGGTCCACCTGGTCGCCGGGACGGTTCTTCATTCCCGAGGATGACGGGGCCTTCCGCGAGGCCCTGATCAAGGGGATTAAGGCCTATGACCGGAGGCCTAAAATGGAAGGAGGGTTCCCCCATATTCTCATGCGGTCCAATCTCTACCTGACCTGCGGCAACTGCCAGCTTCTCTGCTGGCCTGATTTCGAAGACCGCAAGGAAAATTTCCGGATTCTTACTTCCTCCGGGGTCGTCATTCAGAAACCGGACGGCTCTCTGCATAAGGTTTCTCCGAAGGAAGGAGAGGCCTATGGGATGGGGTTGGAGGAGGGGAGAAGGGCGCTTTATTTATAAGGGGGGAAAGGGCAAAAAGGACAAGGGGAAAAAGGATAAAAAGAAAAGGGCAGAGCGGAAAGCCCAAGAAAAATTCTCGGGAGGAGAGATTTAAATGGTTTCCATCGATGAAAGGAAATGCAATCTCTGCGGCATTTGCGTTCCGGTTTGCGTCCGGAAAATTCTAACCAAGGGGGAAAAGAGCGTTCAAATTACGGACCGCTCGCTCTGTCTTGCCTGCGGCCACTGCAAGGCGGTGTGCCCCACGGATGCCCCCCAATTGACGGGGATGAACGAACAGTTTCAAGCCGCTCCGTTGAAAAAGGAAATCCCTGCGGCCGGGGAGCTCTTCCGGTTTTTCCGCCGCCGCAGGAGCCTGAGAGTTTACCGTCCCGAACCGGTGGAAAAGGAGAAATTGAAGATGCTCGTCGAAGCCGGTCGGTACGCCCCCACCGGGGCGAACCGCCAGGCTTGCGAATACACGGTCGTGCGCGGAAGGGAGGTGCTGGATCAAGTCTGCACCCTGGCGACCCAGGCCTTGCAGGAAGAGGGAAAAAGGATCCAGGAACTTGTGGACTCGTACCGCCGGGAGAAGAAGCCGCTCCCGGAAGATTTGGAATCCCAGCAATACTTTCCTGCGGTTTGGGGGCGGATTGCCCATAAGTGGAAAGAAGGGGCAGACCAGCTTCTGCATAACGCTCCGGCCCTGATTGTGATTCACATAAAAGAAAACGCGGCCACCACGGCGGAGATAGATGCCGGAATCGCGGCAACGCACATGGTCCTTCTGGCGGAAGCGCTCGGCCTGGGCACCTGCTTCATTGCCTTTCTGGTACGGACCCTGCAGAGTTCGAAAGGGCTTCGAGACTTGCTGAAAATCCCCGCGGGGAACCGAGCCTATGCCGCTCTTACCGTTGGATACCCGGCCGTCACCTATCTGCGTCTGGTTGGCCGCAGGCCGGCCAAAATGAAATGGATCGGAGAAGACGCGGATTAATGCCCCTGCCAGCGCTTACGCATTGGCTTTTTTTAAAGGAAAAAAGCGTCATCCCAAGGAAAGGAGTCGTAGTGAAAACCGAAGAAAAGAATTGGGGAAGTTGGATTGAAACGGCAATCAAGGACTTTATCAATAAATCCCCGGAGAACACGCTGAAAAATCCGGCAGGCGACAAGGCCTGGAACGATCCCCTCGTGGCCTTTTCGAGCGGGGCGGACCCGCTTTATCAGGAATACAAGCGGCATATCGGGGATTTCTTCCTGACCCCTCTCGAATTTTTCAGTCAGACCTTCCCGTCCCTGCGGGTTTCCCCGGAACAATTAACGGTGATCAGCTGGATTCTGCCCCAGACGGATCGGACCAAGGCGGACCTGCGGCGCGAGACCGTTTATCCTTCGGAGAGCTGGGCGCGGGCCCGCATCTTCGGCGAGGAAGTCAACGTCAAGCTGCGCAAGCAGGTGGTGGAAATATTGACCGCGGCGGGGATCGAGGCGGTCGCCCCGATGATCTCCCCTCTGTGGTCCTGGAAGATGTCCGAAAAATACGGATTCGCCTCAACCTGGTCGGAGCGCCATGCGGCTTATGCCGCCGGACTGGGGACTTTCGGGCTTTGCGACGGCCTGATCACGCCGGTTGGAAAAGCCATGCGCTGCGGCTCGGTGATCGCGAAGGTCCGGATTTCTCCCTCAGGCCGCCCCTATCAGGATCACCATGCCTATTGTCTCTTTTACACGAAAGGAACCTGCGGCAAATGCATCCCGAGGTGCCCGGCCGGGGCGGTGACTAAGGACGGGCACGACAAGCCGAAGTGCAAGGCCTATGTGGACATGACCCGGTCCTATGTGACCTCCAACTTCGGATTTGAAGGGTATGGATGCGGCTTTTGCCAGACCGGGGTTCCCTGTGAATCGAAGATCCCGGTGACGGAAAACGATAAATAATCAGGGGGAAAAGGGCAAAAGGGAAAAAGGGGAATGAAAGAAATTGGGAAAACAGGGAGAAGGGAAAAAGCCCGGCCAAGGTTCTGCAAGCACCGAAGGATGGGGAAATTTATTCCATGAACAAATTCGCCTGCCGGACCTACCGCCAGACCGGCCTAACCTGCAGCGTCTGCCTGAAAGCCTGCGCGGATGTTCTGGGCTGAAAAGGAAGCCGATCGGCGCAGAAAGAGCGGATAAGGAAAAGAAAAGAGCAAACAGCTTCGGGCAAAGATTTTAAAGAATTTTTTTGTCTTTGCGGCGTTGAGCTGCGCGAATCTGCGTCCTATAAAGGAGTCCAGATGTTTCAGACCCAGATAACCGAGATGTTCGGGATCCGCTATCCTCTCGTGGTCGGGACCATGATGCACCTGGCTGGGGCGGAAATGGTCGCGGCCGCTTCCCAAGCGGGCGCCCTGGGCGTCCTGGCCTCGGCCATGTTTACGACGAAGGAAGAATTTCGGAATGAGGTCCGGAAAGTGAAAGACCTGACGGACAAGCCTTTTGCGGTGAACCTGAACCTCTTTCCGATGGTGCGGCCGGTGGACAACCGGGAATATTTGGAGGTGGTTTTTGACGAGGGCGTCAAGATCGTGGAAACTTCCGGGCACAAGGCCCCGGAGGAGTTGGCGCAGGATCTGAAAAGCCGGGGCGTCACCGTGGTGCACAAATGCGTAGGGGTTCGGTACGCCCAGAAAGCCCAGGCCATCGGCGCCGACGCCGTGACGGTGGTGGGATATGAAAACGGCGGGGCCACCGGGACGCTCGAGGTCACTACCCTTTGTCTGGTTCCCCGGGTCGTGGACTCTGTGCAGATCCCGGTCATCGGGGGCGGAGGCGTAACGGACGGGCGGGGCTTCCTGGCGCTCCTGGCCCTCGGGGCGCAGGGGGTGATTATCGGGACAGCGGCATTGGTTGCCGAGGAGTGCCCCATCCATCCCAATTTAAAAAAAGCTCTCCTTGAAGCCGCCGAACTCGACACGATGGTAATCATGCGCACCATTCAAAATTCCCATCGGGTTTGGATTAACGAGGCCACTCGGAAGATCGCGGAGTTGGAAGCGCAAAAGGCCGGTCTGGCGGAAATCGTCAAGGCTGGGGGAGGAGACAAGGCCAGGAGGATGTACCAGGAAGGGGATATCCAGGCCGGGGTCATGTCCTGCGGACAGGGGGTAGGATTGGTGAAAAAGATCAGGCCTATGAAGGATATCGTCGAGGGGATCGTCTGCCAGGCAGCCGAAATCCGCCAAAAACTCGCGGTCATTTGAATATTCACCGCAGAGGGCGCAGAGGACTCAGAGAAAAAATTATAGCATTATGAGATGGAAGACCAAAGCCCTTGGCGCCGGGTAGGGCGGTTATCCCTGGTCTTGTTTTTTGAATTGAATTAGCTGTTTCTCTGCGGTCTCTGCGTTCGCGGCGGTGAATAAATTAAGGAGAAAACCATGGCGAAATACAAATCCATTTTTACCCGCGCCGTTCATGGGGGGGAACGGGGGCCGAGGCCGGATTTCAAGCCCGTTTCGACCCCTATTTATAACTCGGTGGGCTACCTCTATGAAGACCTGCGGGATCTGGATGGGGTTTTCGGAAACGAGCGGCCGGGATACGTGTACGCCCGGTACGGAAATCCCACGAATGCCGCGCTGGAAGAGGTCCTGGCGGATCTGGAAGGTGGAGAAGCGGCCCTGAGCTTCGGCTCCGGCATGGCGGCGGTTTACGCCGCCCTGATGGCGGCCGGAGTCAAAACCGGTGCCTCCCTCCTTTCAGCTTATGATGTTTACGGAGCAACCTATGCCATTTGTGCCCGCCTGCTTCCAGACTGGGGGGTGAAGACAAAGTTTGTCGAGGTCACGGATTTACAAAAGGTCGAGGCGGCGCTGGCGGAACTCAAGCCGGCGGCCATCATCCTGGAGACGATCTCCAATCCCTTGATGAAGGTCGCCGACGTCCCGGCCATTACCAAACTGGCTCACCAGGCGGGCGCAAAGGTCATTTTGGACAATACCTTTGCGACGCCGGTCCTTTTTCAACCTTTCAAACATGGCGTTGATTTTTCTCTCCATTCAACGACCAAATACATCGGCGGACATGGGGATGTGCTGGGCGGAGCGATCATCACCTCCGCCGAGAACCGGAAAACCCTTCATGAAATCATCAAAATGACGGGTGGAAACCTCGGGCCCGCCGAGGCCTGGCTCACGCTGCGGGGGGTCAAGACGCTTCCCCTGCGCATGCGGCAGCACTGCGTCAACGCTATGACGGTCGCCCGGTGGCTTCAGAGGCATCCGCAGATCTCGAAGGTCAACTACCCGGGACTTACGGACCATTCCCAGCACGAACTGGCCGCGAAGCTTTTCCCGGAAGGCCTTTTCGGGGGAATGATTTCTTTTGAGGTCAAAAATGCGGGCAAGAAGGAGATCTTCCGCTTCCTGGAATCGCTAAGCCTGGTCCTGCCGGCCACCACCTTAGGGGACGTCTACAGCCTGACCCTTTATCCGGCCATGTCTTCCCACCGGGCCCTCAGTCTCGAGGAACGGAAGAAGGTCGGCATTTCCGACAGCCTGGTTCGCCTTTCCGTAGGCATTGAAGATGCGGAAGAAATTATTGAGGATTTGGAGCAGGCTTTGAAAAAGACGGCAAAATAAAATCCCTCCCCCTCGACGGGGGAGGGATTGTGGGGGGTATTTGCAGACCTTCCTTTACATCAAATCCTGAACCTTCAGCGCCACCAGCCGATCCACGCGCTCTTGAATCGGGGGATGCGTGCTAAAGAGTTTGGTAATCCCTCCGGCCGTCAGCGGATTGACGATATACATCTGCGCGGTGGCCGGGTTGACCTGCATGGGCAGCTGCTTGTTGTAGGCCTCCAGCTTCAGAAGCGCATTGGCCAGGGGGCGTCCGGCATGGATGATCCGCGCTCCCGTCGCGTCGGCGGCGAATTCCCGGCTGCGGGAGATAGCCATCTGAATCAGCATAGCCGCCATCGGAGCGACAATAGCCATAAGAATAGCGGCGATCATATTGCCGCCGCCTCCGCCTTCCTCGTCGTCGCCGCGGCCCATTCCGAACATCGCCCCCCACTGGGCCATATAGGCCAATTGGCTGATCGCCCCCGCCATCACGGCCGCCACGCTGCTGATCAGGATGTCGCGGTTCTTGATATGGGCCAATTCATGGGCCAGGACCCCTTCCAGTTCTTCGGGTTTGAGGAGCCGCATAATCCCCTCGGTGACGGCAACGGCCGCGTGGTCGGGATTTCGTCCCGTGGCAAAGGCATTCGGCGTATCCTGCGGGATGGCGTAAACGCGGGGCTTCGGAATACCGGCCTGGGCGGACAGACGCTCGACCGTGCGATGCAGGTCCGGCGCCTGGTCTACCGTTACTTCCTTGGCGCCGCTCATCTTCAAGGCAATTTTATCGCTGAACCAGTAGCCGACGAAGTTCATCACCAGAGCCATAAAGAAGGCCAGGTAGAGACCCGATCTCCCGCCCAGGGCCTGGCCGATAATCAACAATAGGGCCGTCAACCCGGCGAGAAGGATAAAAGTCTTAAAACCGTTCATGGACATCGTTTTTTCCTCCTTGTCGTTAAGACCTTTTTGAAATCAGGGCAAAGGCATTTCCTGAAGCAGACTCACGAGCATCGTACACAATCCGGTTGCTTTCTGCAACGCGTCGGTGGCCGCGGCCCGCATGGCCTGGGTGTGGACGGCCTTGGCGGCAGCATGGTTTTCCGCTACGATTCGATGAAACCTCTCCAGGTCTGAAGTCATTTGTTCCAGGGCTTCCACCGCCAAAAGGGCCTTGGAATTTGCAGGGGACTCCAGAATCTGGCGGATTTCCTGCAGGGAAAACTTTTTTGCCTGCAGCTGTTTAATCAAAGCCACGCGCCGGCAGTCCTCTTCCGTGTAGTGCCGGTATCCATGACCCGGTGAGGGTTGCGCCGGGTGGAGGAGTCCCCGCCGCGTGTAAAAATCAACGGTCCGCGGGCTCACCCCCAGCACTTTTGATAATTCACCGATCTTATAGTTTCCGTTGCTCATGGGGTTCCTTTTGAAGCTTCCGGCTCCCCGAAACCTTAATTTATTATAAATATACACCAGCGCTGTATGTTTGTCAAGTGAGGACAAAAAACTTCTGCAATTCAGGCAGGGGAGGGGTGAAAGGAGGGGTAGATTGGTATGCAAGAGAATGCCCCGCTTGTAACAACGATGCCAGGGGCACCAAGCCCGGCAACGATCTCTCGGCTCATCTCCGTGACCCGGGCCCGGGCCCGACGAAACCGTAAATGCGCCTCGCGCTTCTCCTGCAGTTCTCCCAACCGGGCGGGCGGAATGGAAAACAGGCGACTCTTGCCCCCCTCGATCCAAGGGAGAACCGTACGGCGATGCAACTGCCCCCCGGGTGCAGACCCAGTTGGGCTTCCCGCACTTTCGCGCCGGTTCGTAGACATTGCCCTTGACCAGAGGGGATCGTCCGAAGACCTCCGCTAAGGAACCCTCCAACTCTTGCAACAGACGACGCAAAGTCTGGCGCAGACGGCGATAAACGGAAAGACGACCCCAACAGGCTTCCTCACGGCAGGTTCGCTGGTATCTGAATTGCAGATGGGGGAAGGCGAGGACGGGGAAAGGATTGACAGAACAGAGGCCAGAAGTTAAAGTTTAATTCAGGAGTCCATCAAAATGAAACCCGCCAAGATTCTCGGCACCTTCGCCATTCTGATTTTCTTCTCTTCCTGCCTGAGCTGGTTTATCGAAAAGCCCGCTTTCAACCTGAAGGAAGTGGCGATTACCCGTTTTTCTCTTTTTGATGTCCGGTTTCTTTTCGGAGTGGAGATCCAGAACCCCAACGCCTTTGACTTGAAACTGCGGGCCCTCGATTATACGGTCTATTTCAATGAGCAGGAGGTCGGAAGGGGGAAGATCGACCAGGAGATCCTGATTGCGAAATCCGCGGCGACCCTCGTTCAGGTGCCCCTGCAGGCCGATTTCAAGAGCCTCGGGAACCCGTTGAAGGAAATTCTGGCCGGGAAAGAGCTGCGGTACAAAATCGAAGGGGCGGCAATCGTCAAGGCGGCATTGGGCAGCACCACGATTCCCTTCTCGAAGAGCGGGGAGATAAAGATTAAAAAATAGTCCTTTTTTCCTTGGCCCCCTTATTTAAAACAGGGCATCGACGAAATCGCGGGCGTTAAATTCCCTGAGGTCGTCGATCTTTTCCCCGATGCCGATGTAACGGATCGGGATTTTCAATTCATTGGAAATCGCCACCAGAATCCCGCCTTTGGCCGTGCCATCCAGCTTTGAAAGAACGAGCCCGGTCACGCCCACGGTCTTCGTGAACATTTTGGCCTGGGAGATGGCATTTTGGCCGGTGGTAGCGTCGAGAACCAGAAGGACCTCGTGGGGCGCCCCCGGCAGCTCCCGTTCCATGATGCGCCGCACTTTTTTCAGCTCTTCCATGAGGTTGATCTTGGTGTGCAGCCTTCCTGCCGTGTCGACCAGAACCACCTCGGTGTCGCGCGCCTTGGCCGCCTTGAGGGCGTCGAAGACCACGGCCGAGGGGTCCGAACCGCTTTTCTGCCGGATCACTTCGCATCCCGCCCTCTGCCCCCAGATTTCCAGCTGCTCGATCGCGGCGGCGCGGAAGGTATCCGCCGCCGCCATCAGGACGGATTTCCCCTCGGCGGCAAACTTCTGGGCCATTTTCCCGATCGTGGTAGTTTTCCCGGTCCCGTTCACGCCCACGACCATGATGACAAAGGGACAGGCGCTTCCCAGGGGAATGGGCTTTTCCTGGGGGAAAAGGATCCGGTACATCTGCTCTTGCAGGGTTTTCTTCAGGAGGTCCGCATCTTCGAGCTCTTTACGCCGCACCTTCTGGGTTACGTGTTCCAGAAGCAGCTGGGCGGTCTGGACGCCGATGTCGCTGGTGATCAGCGTCTCCTCGAGTTCCGCCAGGAGGTCGTCGTCGATCTTCCGCTTCCCGGCTACGATCTGGTCGATCTTCCCGACCAGGCTCTGGTGGGTCTTGAACAACCCGTCTTTGAGCCGTTTGAAGAACCCTTTTTTTTCTTCCGCCATTTTTCCTCCAAGAAACCGCAAGACGCAAATCGCGAACGCCCAAGGGAAAAGGGGCCTCGGCCGAAAGGGCAGGCCGGGGCGCGCCCGGCAGCCCTCCGCCAGAAAAACGGCCCGCCCCGTATTTAATTCAACCGCACGGAGACGATTTTAGAAGCGCCGGGCTCTTCCATCGTGACGCCGTAAAGCGTGTCGGCCAGCTCCATGGTGCTCTTGTTGTGGGTGACGAGGATGATCTGGTATTTCTGGGAGAGATCCTTCACCAGGCGGTTGAACCGGCCGACGTTGGCGTCATCCAGGGGGGCATCCACTTCATCCATGAGGCAGAAGGGACTGGGGTTGATCAGGTAGAGAGCAATGATGAGCGCCACCGCCGTCAGGGCCTTTTCTCCTCCCGAAAGGAGAGAAATGTTCTGCAGCCGCTTCCCGGGGGGTTGGGCGATGACGTCCACGCCGGTCTCCAGGAGGTTGGACTCATCCAGGAGGATGAGTTCGGCCCGGCCGCCGTTAAAGAGGGTGACAAACACTTCTTTGAATTTGGCCCGCACCGCCTCGAAGGTTTCGGCAAACCGCTGGCGGGAGGTGCGATTGATTTTTTTGATGGCCTGGTTGAGCGCTTCGAGGGACTGGATAAGGTCGGCTTCCTGGGCCGTGAGAAATTCGAGGCGGGTCTTGGCCTCCTCGAATTCCTGGATTGCCAGGAGGTTGACTTCGCCCATGCCTTCGATCAGGCTTTTCAGCTCCGCCACCCGGGCCTCGATCTCCGGGGAGAAATAGTCCTGGGCGTCTTCCCCCGCCAAAAGGGTCTCCGCCGGGATCCGGTATTTCTCCTCGATGGAAGAAAGCAGATGCTTGCGGTTGAGGTCGAGCTCCATGTGCTTCATGGAAAGGGCATTTTTCTCTTCCTGAAGCTGGTTCAGGGCCCGCCGCCGCTCCTTTTCCTTTTCTTCGGCGCGGGTCAGATTTTCCCTCTCACAGAGAAGCGCTTCCTTCTTTGTCTCCACCTCGCCCTGGAGCTCCTGGTGCCGGAGAAGGAGGCGCTGGATCTCCTGCTCCGCGGCTCTTTGTTTCTGCTCTGCCGCCCGGCTCCCTTCCAGGTTTTCCTGAACTTCCCGGCGGCGCTGGGCCAGCTCCTGGTCGGTTTCCTGGCTGACCCGCCGGGTCCGCTCCAGGTTCTGAACCAGACTCTGCCGCTTTTCCTGGAGAGAACTCAGGCGGACCTTGGCTTCCGTGACTTCGGCGAGGAGAACTTCGATTTCGCTCTTCAGGGCCTGCAGCCCCTCGCCGCGGAGGCTCAACGCCTGTTCTTTCTCCGTCTTGGAAAGCTCGGCGGACTGGAGGAGCGCTTCGTTCTCCTGCGCCTGGTTGCGGACGGCCACCAGATCTTCGGCGAGCTGCTCTTCTTCGAACCGGAGGGTCTCGATCTTCTGCCGCCAGCGGCTTTCCTCCAGCCGGTACTGGTCGATTTCCTTAGCTTCCGTTACGATCTGCAGATCTTCCTGGTGCAAATTCCGGGTGAGATCTTCGATTGCTGCTTCCGCCTCTCTGATTTCCCCCACGAGTTTTTCCCTGGCGGCATCGAGAGAGCGGACCTGCTCCCGCAGTTCGGCGGTGCGCCGGGTCAGATCGCGGATTTCGCGCTTGCGATGGAAGGTTCCGGGCCCGATCTGCTCTTTGCTCCCGCCGGTGACCATGCCGGACGGATGCAGGACCTCGCCTTCGAGGGTGACCAGGGTTTTCCAGATGGAGTTCCGATTCCAAAGATCGATCGCCGAGCGCAAATCGGGAACCACCCACACCTCCCCGAAGAGATACTGGGCCAGCTGGGCGAAGTCCTCCTTGACCCTCACCACCTCCAGCAGCGGGACGGCCCCCTCCGCGGCCGGGGCGGAATCGTTCAGAGCCGGGTGAGGCTTCAAATGGAGGGGAATGAAGCTGGAGCGGCCGGCGCGCTGGGATTTCAAATAATCGATCGCCTTCAAGCTTTCCTGGTGGTTCTGGACGATGAAATGCTGGAGCCGTTCCCCCAAAACGGATTCAACGACGGCTTCATACTGGGGGTCGGTCTCGAGGATATCTTCGACCAGCCCGTAAATCCCGTTCTGGACGGCTCCCTGGGCCTGGCGCTTCAGGAGGAGCGAGCGGACCCCGGACTGATACCCCTCAAAATTTCGCTGCAGCTCCAGCAGCGATTCGAGGCGGGAGCTTTCCTGGTTCAGTTTTTCGCGGCAGCGGTTGAGGTTTTCTTCCAGCTCGGAGCGGGACGACTGGAGCTCCTTCAGCTGCCGGACTTTTTGCCCCCGCTCTTCCTCGACCTGGATCCGGGACTGGCGGCGGCCTTCCAGAAGGCGCGCCTGCGCGGCCAGGCTCTGGCGAAGCTCTTCCCCTTTCGCCTGGGCTTCATCCTTTTCCCGAAAGAGACGCTGTTGCCGGTGGGCGAGTTCTTCCTTCCGCCGCTGGGCGTCCAGAAGAGAATTCTTCAGCCGGGCGATCTGGGTGAGTACGTCCACGAGAATATTCTTTTCTTCGCCCAGGGCCTGCTCGGCCGCGGCATGCTCCCCCTTCTTTTCCTGGAGGACTTTTTCCTTTCCGCTCAGAAACTCGGCGTCGGCGGAAAGCCTCTGGTTCAGATCGACAGCCTCCGCTTCGAAACTGCGGATTTCCTGCTCCGCCGTTTCATGCTGCTGCAGCAGCTTGCCGATTTCCTCTTCCGCGCGGAGAATCTGCTTCTGCAGGGCTTCCCGCTCGCGGGAGGCAAGTTCGATCTCGGTCTCCCGGTTCTTGATGGCTCCTTCGTTTTCCGCAAAGCATTCCTGACGGACGGTCAGCTCCCGCTCGTGATCCAAAAGGTTGACCTTGATCTGTTCGCCGGCCGCCTCGATTTCCCGGATTTCGGCGGTGGTTTGAACCTCAGCATCCTGCATTCCCTGGAGTGCGGACCGGATCCCGCTCCGCTCCTCTTCAAGGGCCCGGCAGGTTTGGGCCGCCTGACCCAGCTCGAACGAACGCAGTTCTTCCCGGTAAGCCTTGAAGCGTTCGGCCTTTTTCGCCTGGCGGTTCAGCGAATTCATCTGCCGCTTGATCTCGCCGATCACGTCGCTTAAACGAAGGAGATTCTGCTGCGTAGCTTCCATCTTTCGCAAGGCGGCGGCCTTGCGGTCCTTGTATTTGGTGATTCCGGCGGCTTCTTCGATGAGGATGCGCCGCTCCTCAGGCTTGGCGTTTAAAACGAAATCCATTTTTCCCTGTTCGACGATGGAATAAGCCCGGTGGCCCACCCCGGTTCCCAGGAAAAGATCGGTGATGTCCTTCAACCGGCAAGGGACCTTGTTGATAAAGTACTCGCTTTCGCCGGAGCGGAACAACCTCCGCCCGACGGCGATTTCGGAAAAGTCCATATATTGGGGGAGAGCATGGCCGTTTTCGTTGGAAAAGGTGAGGACTACTTCCGCCATCCCCTGGGGTTTGCGCGCTTCCGTGCCGTTGAAGATCACGTCTTCCATGGCTTTGCCCCGCAGCTGCTTGGGGCTTTGTTCGCCGAGGGCCCAGCGGATGGCGTCGACGACATTGGATTTTCCGCATCCATTCGGCCCTACGACCGCCGTGACCCCCGGAGGAAAGTCGATCTCGATCTTTTCCGAGAAAGACTTGAAGCCAAAAAGCTCAATTTTTTTAATCTTCATGAAAGCCTCTTGGACGCATTAAAAAGTGTCAGTGCCAGTGGGAGTGTCCGCAATAGTCTGAATATAAAAAAGTTCCCGGCTCGGGGATAGAATTTTCTCTCCCCGGACGAGATCAGGTCTGGAAACGAGACAAAATACATTTCCTTCCTCAGGGGTTGAGCGAGTGGCAAAAGATACCCCGGAAACATCTTGCTTGGAGCAAATTTTACCAGGGGGGGGATTTTTTGTAAAGGCAAAAATACAACTAAATGTACCTTTCCCCTTTTTGTCCACTATATGTTGTGGATAACTTACGGAAAGGCAAATTAAAATGATAACATGTTGAAAGTATTGTTAAATTTAATTTTAAAACAAGGCCCGGGAAACGCCGATGATTTTCAAGCCGTTGTAATCTTTGAAAAATCTCCAATTCTGAAGAAAAGCCCGGCGATTTGGGCAAGAAGGGAAAGTCGGTTGGTGCGAACCTTTTCATCTTTGGCCATGACCATGACCCCGTCAAAGAATTTATCCACAGGCCCCCGCAAAGCGGCCAACTCCTTAAGGGCAAGAGGATAGTTCTTCAGACTGATCATTTCGAGAGCTCTTCGGGTGACGCGCAAATAGGAGTCAAAAAGCTCCTGTTCAGCCGGGTTTTCAAAGAGCTCAGGATCAACGCCGCCCGGGGCATGGGAACGAGAAATGTTGACCACTCTTTTGAAGGCGACAGCAAGGGGTTCGAAATCGGGCTCCCTTTTCAAATCGTGGACGGCCTGGCAGCGCCCCCAAAGATCGACCAAGTCATCGAAACCGGAAGCTAGGGCCGCCTCGACGGAATCGGCGGAGAAATCCCGGGAGAGGAGCAGGTTCTGCACCCGGCCTCTGAAAAATTCGAGAACATCGCGTTTGATTTCATCCTGCGGCCGTTCGACTTTCGGCGCGAGGAGTTGAAGGCTCCAGTTGCAGAGATCATTCAGCGAAAGCGAGTATTTCTTGTCGAGAAGGATGTTGATGACCCCCAAGGTGTGGCGACGCAGGGCATAAGGGTCGGCCGTACCGGTGGGGATCAGCCCAACTCCGAAACAGCCCACCAGCGTATCCAGTTTATCGGCAAGGCTGAGAATGGCGCCCGGGTGGGAGGAGGGCAGCGACCCCCCGGCCGCCGTGGGCAGGTAGTGTTCGAAGATGGCTTGGGCGACTTCCGGCCTTTCCCCCGAGAGTTCGGCGTAAATCTTTCCCATGGTCCCCTGCAGGCTGGGAAACTCCCCGACCATGCCGGTGATCAAATCTCCCTTGCAGAGGAGGGAAGCCCGTTGGACCGTCTCCTTGAGATCGGGAGCCACGCGGTCGCTGATGACCTCGGCCAGGCGGGAAATCCGCATGACCTTTTCGTAGGAGGTTCCCAGTTTGGAGTGGTAGACAACCTTTTTCAGTCCCTCGAGACGGTCGCCAAGCGGAACTTTCTGGTCTTCGAGAAAGAAAAATTTCGCGTCCGAAAGGCGGGCATGAAGAACGCGTTCGTTGCCGCGGGCCACGACCCCGTTGTCCCGGGGTTTGGTGTTGGAAACCGTCACGAAATAGGGGAGAAGGCCTCCCGAGGAATCCACGATGGAGAAATACCGCTGATGTTCCCGCATGGCGCTGATCAGGACTTCGCGAGGCAGGGATAGAAAATCCTTGGAAAAGCCGCCCCGAATCGCCACGGGGTACTCCACCAGGAAGGTGACGATTTCCAGGAGCCCTTCGTCGGAAAGAATGGACCCGCCCGCTTCGGCAGCCGCTTTGCTGACCTCGGCGGCGATCCATTCCTTCCGCTCCTCGGGGCTGACGATGACGAAGGAGGTCTTCAGCCGGCGCAGGTATTCGCCGGTGTCTTTGACCTGAAAAAGGCCGGGGGCCAGGAAACGATGCCCGCGAGAGAGGTTCCCCGAAGCGATGTTGCCGATTTGCAGGGGGACAACCTTGCCGTCAAAGAGGGCCAGGATCCAGTGAATGGGACGGACAAAGGAATTATCCAGGTCCATCCAGCGCATGGATTTGGGAAAGGGGATCGACGAAATCAGGCGGGTGAGGATGGCGGGAAGCAGCCGCGCCGTCTCCTCGCCTTTCTCCTCCTTGCGGGCGCAGATATATTCCCCCTTGTCGGTTTTGACCATCTGGAGCTCTTCAACCGGGATCCCCTGCCCTTTGGCGAAGCCGAGGGCCGCCTTCGTGGGCTCCCCCTTTTCGTCAAAGGCGATCCGCTTGGCCGGTCCCAGAACTTCCAGGAACCTTTTCTCCTGGGCCGGCGCGACCCCGCTGGCGGTCAGCACCAAACGCCGCGGCGTCCCCAGGGACTTGATTTCTTCAAACCCGAGGCGGTGGGTTTGAAATTCCTTCTGCATCAACTCGCTCATCGCCTCCAGGGCCCGGGGCATGAACCCCGAGGGGATCTCTTCGGTTCCGATTTCCAATAACAGTTCAGGCATACAGGACCTTTTCATTTTCAAGGGGGACGAAGATTTTCGCGGATCAAAACAGATCGCCCCCAAATGATTGTTCCCAAGCGCTTAAAAAGGCCGGAAACAAGGCCTTTGGCAATTTTCTTCGCACCCTATCCTGAAAATCCGCGACTATCCGTGCCCCGAAACCGTCAGAGGGTATTTCCCCAGCAGCGGGAAACCCATGGATTCGCGCTGGTTAAAATACCCCTCCGCCGAGAGACGGGCGAGATTTCGCACTCGGGCAATGTACTGGGTGCGCTCGGTCACGCTGATGGCCCCCCGGGCTTCGAGCAAATTGAAGGTGTGGGAGCATTTCAAACAATAGTCGTACGCCGGGAGGACGAGCCCCATTTGCGCCAGCCGGACCGCTTCCCTTTCATACATGTCGAAGAGCTGCAAGAGCATCGCCACGTCAGCTGCCTCGAAATTGTAAGTGGAGAATTCGACCTCCCCGCGGTGATGCACATCGCCGTATTTGATTCCTCGGGTCCACTCCAGGTCATAGACGTTGTCGATTCCCTGAAGATACATGGCAATCCGTTCGATGCCGTAAGTGATCTCCACGGAAATGGGCTTCAAATCGATTCCGCCTGCCTGCTGAAAATAGGTGAACTGGGTGATTTCCATGCCGTCGAGCCAGACCTCCCAGCCCAGGCCCCAGGCTCCGAGAGTCGGAGATTCCCAATCGTCTTCGACAAAGCGGATGTCGTGTTCCAGGGGCTCTACCCCAAAGGCCTTGAGGCTGTCCAGGTACATTTCCTGGATCTCGAAGGGAGACGGCTTGAGAATAACCTGGAATTGATAATAATGCTGGAGACGGTTGGGATTTTCCCCGTAACGGCCGTCGGTGGGGCGGCGGGAAGGCTCGACGTAAGCCGCTTTCCAGGGTTCCGGTCCGAGGACGCGCAAAAAAGTGGCCGGGTTGAAAGTCCCCGCGCCCACCTCGATATCGTAGGGCTGCTGGAGCACGCACCCTTTGTCCGCCCAAAACCTTTGAAGCGCCATGATCAAGTCTTGGAAAGTCATAACCCCGAACCCTCAATTACCAAAAGCGGTTAAAATATTATCCAAAAAATCCTCTTTAAATTTGACATTGAGGAGGAAGAAAAGTCAAGGCGAAAAACCCTCTGGCTGTACCCCTGCAGTCACGGGGGCCAGTCGCTATGAATGGAGGACCGGCGCAAAGGCCAAGAGGTGCCCTGGCCTGGGGGCCCGGCCGGTCTGCTGGGAATCATAAGGCGCTGGGATCTTCGTGGAGAGGGCGGGGGCCAAGGCCTCCCGCCCCCCATTTCGGAGAAGCGGTGTTTTCTTCGAGTCTCGGGTCCTCCCGGCCGATGCTTCCGGCGCGTA
>Ga0113563_10000495_pt1 | contig 19176 bp, 12 predicted proteins | sample Mud3Dept3metaG_FD_80117 | JGI IMG/M metagenome (GOLD analysis project Ga0113563, IMG submission 80117) | Freshwater wetland microbial communities from Ohio, USA, analyzing the effect of biotic and abiotic controls - Mud 3 Core 4 Depth 3... | ecosystem: Environmental > Aquatic > Freshwater >...
CGACGTAGTGTTGCTCCGCCTCGTCAAAGTGGAACGGCGGGCTGAATCCGGCATAGGCGGCCGGCAAATCATTGCGATTTCCAAACCGGTCCTTGATCACTCCCTGGGAGACCGGCAGAGACGAATTCGGATTGCCGAAACCCGCCTCGGCTGCATGGCAGTCCGCGCACGACTGGCCTGCAGGCGTGGAGAGGTTCTTATCGTGGAACAGGAGCCTGCCCAGCCTCTCTTTCGGCGACAGATCGGTGCCTGCAACCGGCGGCGGATTGTCCGCGCACCCGGCCAGGACCGCAGACACGAACCCCAAGACCCCAATCTGCAACAGCGTTCGGATGAGCTTCCCTACGTTTTCAGATCGAATCATCGCTGTGTTCTCCTTCGGAGCGCTCATCCGCATGCCAAAACTATCGCGTTTGGTCGTGCGGCCCACGAGGGCTCCGCTGCTCCGGCGCTCTGTTGGATCGGCAAGATGCGCTCAATATAGCTGGAAAACCCTCGGCATGGCAACCGGTATCGAATCTCCCGTCAGGCCGGAATCTCCGCTGCCAATCCGACGGCCGGGATTCGAACGGAAGCCCTGATATCGGGCCTCCAGTACGGAATGTATTTTCGGGTTGGGAATCATTATATTGTTGTTGGCCGCTGCTGCCTGCAAATGAGCGGGCCGGAGAGTCTTCAGAACAACCTGAACCGGAGGACACGGAGATGGCAAAACGCGTTGGCTTGCTGACGGCAGGAGGTGACAGCCCGGGGCTGAATGCCGTGCTGCGCGGTATCGGAAAAGCAGCGATCGAGCATTTCGGCATGGAAGTCATGGGCTTTCGGGACGGCTTTCGCGGTCTGATGGAAGACCGCACGCTGGAACTCGACGAGCCGACTCTGTCGGGCATCCTGACTGTCGGCGGAACCATCCTGGGAACCAGCCGGGACAAGCCGCACCGCATGCCGGTTGGCGGCCGGGTTCTCGATATGACCGACCTGATTGTAAAAAACTATCAGAAGCATGACCTCGACGTGCTGGTCTGTCTTGGAGGCGGCGGGACACAGAAGAACGCGCACCGACTGATGCGCAAGGGTCTGAATATCATCACGCTTCCCAAAACTATCGACAACGACATCGGCCTGACGGACACCTCTCTCGGCTTCGACACGGCGCTCACCATCGCAACCGAGGCGATCGACCGGTTGCACAGCACCGCGCACAGCCATCACCGCGTCATTGTCGTCGAAACCATGGGGCACAAGGCCGGATGGCTGGCGCTCGGAGCGGGGCTGGCCAGCGGCGCCGATGTGATCCTGATCCCCGAAATCCCCTACGACGTGCGCAAAGTTTCGCAGGCCATCCTCGCCCGCAGCCGGCTCGGTAAACGCTTCAGCATTGTCGCGGTGGCCGAGGGCGCGGTGCCCAAACCCGGCACGGACATCTACGCCGGAGATAAGAAGAAGCGGCAGGCGAAGCCGGCGGGAAGCAGAGCCAGGCGCGGCGAGCCGGAAATGGGGGCGATCCAGGTCGGGCATGCGATGCGGTTGGCGCAGGAACTGGAGATTCTCACGGGGCTCGAGTCCCGCGTCACGATTTTGGGATACCTGCAGCGGGGCGGGACGCCTTCCGCGGGCGACCGCCTTTTGGCCACGCGCCTGGGCACTGCCTGCGCTGCCTTCATCCGGGAAGGGATCCATGGAGTCATGGTGGCGGCGCGCGGCGAAGGGACGCGTCCGGTGCCGCTCGGGGATGTCGCCGGAAAGCGGAAAACGGTGCCGCGGAATCACCCATGGATACAGAGTGCCCGACTCGTAGGGACCAGCCTCGGCGATTGAGCGGCCGGTGGTTCGTGGAATTTGACAGTGAGAGCGGGCTTCAGCCCGCTCGCTTTAAAACGCCTTACCTCTAATGCCGAAGCGGAAAGTCGAAGAAATATTCGATCAAAAGCGCGCGGGCTAAGGCCGGCGCCACCATGGGCTTATCAATCCCCGAGTGTTCGAATCAGCACAGGGGCGCCGAGGACAACCTCCAGAGGGTGCCTCGCGGCGGCCAGCCTGCGCGCGAGGGGATCCGCTTCCAGGTAACCCGCGGCTGAAATCAGGATCGCGTCGGCCGTCCGGCCCACGGCAAGTCGATGAATCCTCGCATCCCCCTTGGGGCTCATAGCATCCGCAAGGCGCAGGATCGCCGAGGCAAGCAGCACCGCCCGCCTGTGTTCTCCCGAAAGCCCCATAAAATGTCGTTGGTCGGCTTGTGGGAACGCCCCCCGGTGGTACAGCGCTGCCAACGCTGCCAGTCGGTAGATTTCCGGCGGGAATCCGAGCGGCGGATCCGCTGCCGAGATCATCCGGTAACTTGCTTTGTGGCTCTTCTTATTGCGGACTGCCAGGCCGACGTTGCACATGATGGAGGCTGCCTGCAGGACGACTCGTGACAGGGTTGCCTCTTCCGCGGCGACGCTGCCTGCCTGCTCCAGGCCTTCGTATAACTGCGCCGCCAGATCCGCCACGTGCTCCGTGCGCGCGAAATCGCGATCCCGAAAAGCGGCCCACAGCCGGATCCTCCTCTCGGCTGCCTGCTCCAGTTCCTTGCCCGACGGCAGGCCACTGCGCCAGATCGACCATACGGATCCTTTGCCCAGGGCTTTCTCCCGGTAAACCTGGAGCCTCTTCCTGCGCTCGTCTTCCAACCTGGCGCGCCACGCGGCGCGGACGTCCATGTCCTGCAGTGCTCCGATTTGCCGGGCGGTCTGCCAAAGTATGTGAAGGTCGTGGTACTCCCCCAGCACATCCTGAAGCTGCTTGAGGTCTATCCCCCAGAGTTCATGCCGATGCGGGAGGTAGTTTTCCACCGTGTAGCGGAAGTGCTTCAATCCGATGCGCAGCCGGTGGAAGGACATCCGGCTCCGGTTCCGCAACGCCTGGTGATGCAATTCGCGGGCCGCCTGCCATCGCTCGAGAGCGAGCTGCAGAAAAACCGGGTCCTCCGGAGGGATCGACGGCAGACGGGACGGCAGCCTGCTGCGCCATTTTTGCCACTTCTTCAGGTTAAAACCGTCGAGAGTTTTGGCGGCCCGCCTGCGCAGCTGCGCTTCCTGGATTTGCAGGTAGGCGTCCATTAGTTGTCCGGCGGGGTCTTGCTCCCCGAAGAGCCGTCCAGCCCACTCTCTCATGATCTGTGCGTCGCGCAAATCGCCCAGGCGCTTGAAGAGTCTCCTGCCCTCCCTTTTCATGTCCTTCCAGCCTTCGAAAGGATCCATCGTCATGTGGATGTCGGCCATGGAGAGGCAGCGGCGCAAGGCGACACGAAGGTCGTGGACGGCGTCGGGAGTGAGGTCGCGCCGGGTTCGTTCGATTTCCCCGACGGCGCGCCCCATCCAGGCCGCCAGACCGGTCTCGTCGACGTGCACCAGGGCTGCCGCATCCGACTCAGCGTTCGTGCCCCCCGGCTCTGCGTTTGTGAGCATTTTTGCCATTCCGGTGCATCAAATCTTTACTGCAAGCAGGCGTGGCGGGATCAGCCACAGCAGTTCGCCACTGAGGTTCGACACGTCAGGCAAATCTACGCACGCCAGTCCGCCTTTTTTGCACACAACCCGGCCGCCGCCGATCAGCGCGCTGATCGTCTCGCTGAAGCTCGGTTCGTGGCCCACCAGCATGAGCGCTCTTGCCGATGCGTGATCGCGCAGGATTGCGGCCAGCTGTTCTATGTCAAAACCCGGGCCAAGCCGGCGATCCAAGAGGACTGTGTCCCGGGCCTTGAGAGCGGCAGCCGCAATCAGAGCGGTCTGGCGGGCCCGCGCCAGGGGGCTTGTCAGAATGGCATCCGGCTCCAGGCCAAGCCTGGCGATCATCGCCGCGCTCCGCTCCATCCTCTCCACACCCTCTTGTGTCAGTGGCCGATCCGCGTCGTCGCCCTTCCATTCCGAACGGCTCTCCGCAAGCCCGTGTCTCAGGAAATAGAGTTCCATGGTTTCATTCCGTCCCACAAATCAATCCGGGGTGCTTCTGCTGCGGTCAGAGGACGGGCAGGAAAACGGATTTCCTCTTTCATGCGCCTCCCTGTGATCGCGGTGATTATGATGCTGATCCCCCAGAAGCCAACCTCTCGTTGGCAGCAATGATCCTGTTCTACTGAGCCCTTCCGATCTGTAAACGAACGTGTTTAAAATATAGGAATATGGGGTAAATGTTAAGATAATTTGGCATCCGGGAGCTTGTTGCCATGGGGATCGCGCAACCAGAGCAGCCAGGACCTGCTGAACTGTCCGAAAATGCTGCCCAACAAGCCGGCGGCGCCTCCGGGTGTGGTGCAGAGCGCCGATGCGCTTCCGATGCATCAGTTGTATGTGGTGTTGAAAGGTCTGCCCGGCCGGCTCGACGCGCAGCTCGCGCAGCTGGATTCCGTCCTGAAAAACGACGTCCCCGACCTCAACAAGCTGCCGGCCTCGCGGAAACTCGATTCGGATTCACTGAGGAAGCGGTCGCAGGTAAGTTACCCCCCTCTGTAAGCGCGGCGATGGCGCGGTTGGGAGCAGGCAGGAAGAGCGTCTGCGCCTGCGCGGTTACTTTGCGGATCGCGCCAGCTCCGGGCGCTCGTTCAGGGTTCGCAAGATCGAGCACCATGTCTTATGCTCGCCGACCGGCATGCCGCACTCCACACAGATTCTGACTCTTTGAACCGTCCGGCCGTTCTTCCATCGGAAAAGCTTCTTAAGAAAGGACATATCGTTTCCCTCCTGCCTCCCGCGGTCCCATGATGCCGGCGCATGCGGCTTCTGCGGCGCTCGCGCGAGTGCGGCAATCTCCGTTTCGTAGATTAATACGCAAACCGCAGGCAGGAAGATCTTGAAAATCAGCTTTTCGTCGAATTTTTCTTGTTTGCGAACAGATCTGCAGACAGCCGTTTTAAATATTGCAGACCTGAGCCTGATTTCTTAGGATTGGGCTGGGAAGAAGTAATCATACACTTTTTCTGCACGGGTGAACACGCATGGCATCACAATTCCAGGAAACCTCTCCTCGAATCGGCATCCGGCCGGTAATCGACGGCCGGCGCAAAGGCGTTCGGGAGTCCCTCGAAGCACAGACACTCGACATGGCACGTCGCGTGTCTGGCCTGCTCCAAACAAACCTGCGCCACCGGTCCGGCAAGCCGGTGGAATGTGTCATACCCTCCGGGTGCATCGGGGGTGTCGCCGAAGCGGCACACTGTGACGAACTGTTTCATCAGCGAAAGGTCGCCCTTTCGATCACCGTCACCCCGTGCTGGTGCTACGGGACCGAGACGATGGACATGGACCCGTTTCGCCCGAAGGCGGTCTGGGGATTTAACGGCACCGAGCGGCCCGGGGCGGTGTATCTCGCTGCCGTTCTTGCGGGACATGCGCAGAAAGGCCTGCCGGCATTTGGCATTTACGGACGTGACGTGCAGGATGCCGGCGATGACACGATTCCGGATGACGTCCGCGTGAAGATCCTCCGCTTCGCCCGGGGGGGCCTCGCGGTGGCTGCCATGCGCGGCAGGTCCTACCTGTCGATGGGCTCCGTTTCGATGGGGATCGCGGGTTCCATCGTGAATCCCGATTTTTTCCAGGACTTCCTGGGAATGCGCTGCGAGCACATCGACATGTCGGAATTCGTCCGGCGCATGGAAGAGGGCATATACGATGCAGATGAATTCCGCGTTGCCCTGGCCTGGACCCGGGAAAACTGCCGCGAAGGAAAGGATTACAACACCGCTCCCCGCTCCCCTGCCGAAAAATTCCGCATCTGGGAGCAGGTGGTCAGGATGACCATGATCGCGCGGGACCTGATGACGGGAAATCCTCGCCTGGATGCGATCGGATTCGGTGAAGAGGCCCTCGGCCACAACGCAATCCTGGCCGGGTTCCAGGGGCAGCGCCAGTGGACCGACCATTTTCCCAACGGCGATTTCATGGAGGCCATCCTGAATTCATCGTTCGACTGGAATGGCCGGCGCCAGGCCGTCCTGCTTGCCACCGAAAACGATTCGCTCAACGGCGTGGTCATGCTCTTCGGCAACCTGCTCACAAATACGGCACAGATGTTTTCCGACGTGCGCACGTACTGGAGCCCGGCGGCGGTCGGGCGGGTGACCGGCCACAGGCTGAGCGGGGCGTCCGAAGGGGGTTTGATTCATCTGATCAACTCCGGCGCCTCGGCGCTCGACTTTACCGGGCGGCAAACCCGGGACGGCCAGCCGGTGGTGAAACCCTTCTGGGAGGCTTCCGATGCTGAGGTGAAGGCGTGCCTCGAGGCGACATCCTGGCCTCCGGCAGTCGAAGAGTACTTCCGCGGCGGAGGGTTCTCTTCCGAGTTCACGACGCAAGGCGGCATGCCGGTGACCATGTCACGCGTGAACCTGATCAAGGGGCTGGGCCCTGTGCTGCAGCTGGCCGAAGGCTGGACGGTTGACCTGCCGGCCGATGTCAACCGTGTCCTCGCGGAACGGACCAATCCGACCTGGCCCACTACCTGGTTCGTCCCGCGCCTCACGGGCCGCGCGGCGTTCACCGACGTCTACTCCGTAATGGGGAGTTGGGGGGCCAATCACGGAGCAATCAGCTGCGGACACATCGGTGCGGACCTGATCACCCTGGCCTCCATGCTGCGCATTCCCGTCTGCATGCATAATGTTCCCGAAGAATCGGTTTTCCGTCCCAGTGCCTGGAACGCGTTCGGGATGGACAGGGAAGGCGCCGATTTCCGTGCCTGCGCCAATTACGGGCCTCTCTATACTCGCTGACACACGGGGCTAAACCCGCCCCATGAGGAAGGCGAGCACAAACAGGACGAGTGCCGCTGCTATCGCAATGGGGAAGCTCTTCTTGATGGGCTTGCCCCGGGAATACATGCCGATCGCGGCCGGCAGCGTGCTGCCGCCAAGGAGGCCGATGGCGAAGATGATGCCGAAGGCGCTCCCATAACTGCTCTGGTCGATTTTTGAGAAAGTGACGCCCACCACCGTCGGGAAAATCGGCCCGAAGCAGATACCGGTGAGAAATACCAGAAGCGCCGCGAAGCTCTTGGAGTTTGTCGCGATCATGAGCCCTGTGAGCACCGCAATCGCGAGCGCCAGGATGGAGATTGCCCAAATCCCGTTGGTGGAGGTCACTGCGACAGACGCAATCAGCCGCGCAATCATGAGTCCGACCCAGAATGAGGACAGGACCATGTTGGCGCCCCGCGAATCGTATCCCTGGTTGGCGGCGTAAGTGGAAATCCAGCCGCCCATCGAGACTTCAAGCCCGACGTAACAAAAAAGCGCCAGGCCGGCAATCACGATCGCAGGATTGGCCAGGAGACCGAATGCGTCGGCAAAGGCCCGCCCGAAAGTCAATCCCGTCCTTTGCACCTCCGGGTAGGCGGCGAAAGCTGCGACTGTCACGGGGACCAGGAGCAACAGTGTGATCAACGTGCCTGTAGCCTTGTAGCCCAACCGGCTGAGAAGCATGCCGACCAGGATGGGAGTGATGAACGCGCCGATGCCGAAAAAAATGTTGCCGAAATTCGAGGCTGCGGCGGGATTCCCCTCGAAAAGCACCATGGGAATCAGCGTATTCCCCAGGTTGAGGCACATGGCGCCAACACCCAGCACGATGCAGGAGAGGGCGGCGCCCCCATACGAGCGGGACGAAACAAGCATGTACACCGCCAGGGCTCCGAGCAGAAAACCTGCAATCGCGATCGGCCGGTAGCCGAACATGTCGACCAGCGGGCCGAAGGCCAGCACAACGAAGATGCTCGTGAACATCAGCGCGGATATCAGCTTGCCGAACTGGGCATCGTTGATCTTCAGTTGCCTGGTCAATTCCAGCTTCAGCGCGCCGACGGCAGAGAACGCGATACCAAGACCGAAAACACTGAGCAGCGCAACAGTTTGAATCATGACGTCTCCCTTCCTCGCATAGATATGTGCCCAGGACATTCAGGCCGGGATGGTTTCCGGGTGCGGCAATTGTACTGTAACTCCGTTCAGAATAGATAGACAAAGCACGACCGCCCCGACCGCCGGCACAGCAATCAAAGCCGCGGTCGTCAGGAGCGCGTGGGAGAAGGCAAGCACCCACTCCCTCTCGGTCGCGGCTCTCCACATCATTGCAGCGCCCGACAGAATCGGCCGCAATGCTCTCGCGCCCTGCACGGCATTTGATATAATCTCAGTTGTTGCGCTGTCTGCTGCATCGGAAAGGTCCGCATGTTGCCGGGAGGGAATTGCAGGATGAAGAGTTTCGACGGTGATCGCGCGAGGGTCTGTCGGGCATCCGTTATTACTGGTTTGACATTGATTCTGGCTTGCGCCTGGTTGGCCGGAACGCCGGCGGCCGGCGAGCGGCCGTCTGCCGGATCGCCTCAGGCTCCGGCTGCGGGGGCTCAAAAGCTCGTGCCGCTGCCGGTCGTGCTGCCGCAGCCCATGTTTGAGGGCACGCCTCAAAACCTGCGGGTGCCCAACCTGGAAAAGCCGCGCTATAAGGCTCGTGAGCCGTTCCTGGCGCCCGCCGGCGTGGTTAATGTCGCCCGGAGGAAAAAGGTGACCAGCAGCAACACGGAGCCGATTTTCGGCGACCTCAGCATGCTCACCGATGGGGATAGATCCGGAGAGGAAGGCAGCGAAATCGAACTCGCCCAGGGAAAGCAGCATGTCACCGTGGATCTGGGAGCCGCGCACGAGATCTACGCGGTGCTTTTCTGGCATTTTCACAACACTCCCAGAGTGTATTTCGACGTGATCGTCCAGATCGCGGACGATCCGCAATTCACAAATAACGTCCGCACCCTGTTCAACAACGACCACGACAACTCATCCGGCATGGGCGCGGGCAAAGAGATGAATTACGTGGAAACATCGGAGGGCAGGCTCGTGGACGCCAAAGGCTCGCTGGCCCGTTACGTCCGGCTCTACAGCAACGGCAACAACGCCAACGAAATGAACCACTACGTCGAAATCGAGGTCTTCGGCCGGCTCCCCAAATAGAGGATCTGCAGAGGGTAGGCAGCAGGATGCCCCCGAATCGGCATCCGATGAAACAGGACACGGGGAGTGGGGATGCGCACCTCCGTGGTTCGGGAAATAAAAGCCGCCTCGGAAGAGGCGGCTTTTATTTTGGCATTGCAGAACTCCGGATCAGTGTGGCCGGCTAGATGAGGATCTGCCTGGCATAGCTAACGCAGGTTCTGACTTCTTTCACGGAGGTCGACCATGCTGCAATCGGGTACTCGAGTTCAATATCGCAAGGATACGGCAACCTTTCATCGCGTACCTTGAGCAGGACATCGGCCAGAGGAGTTTCCCCTTGGCCCCATACCTGATTGGCATTGGGGGGCTTTGTATTCGGACCTGTCTTGTCTTTCAGGTGCAGGCTGAAAATACGATCTTTGTACTGGTCGATGATCTCGTTCGGATGTCTGCCGGTGGAACCGGCAAAGTGTCCGATATCGAAATTCATCTTGACGGCGCGCGAAACAGCCAGAGCAGGTTTGAGCACGTCATTCTCGAATCCGGCTGTCGCAAACTGCATATGGTTGTGCAACGCAATCACCATTCCGTGCCTTTCAGCGAATGGGCCCAGTCTCTTTGCTGTCTCCAGGCTGAGCTCGTCGCTAACGGCGCTTGCGCCCATGGCTTTCGCCGCTTTGAACGCGTAATCAATTTCTTCATCCGACCACCTTGCAGGCGACCATTTCAAGATGTGAATGGCAACTCCTGCATCGTTAAACATTTTCCTCAGTTGGGCAAACTTCTCCATGGGTGCTGCCAGACGCCACGCTTTTATCTCGGCATTGTATTTGTCCTGGGCAGCCTGCTGCTCAGGTGTCAAAGGTTGACGGCCCCCCCGAGGCGGCATTTCGCCGCGAGCGCCCGGAGGTGTGGCGCCGGCAGCGCCCGGAGGGGTCTCTGCGCGCGCACCTGCCGGAGGCGTGCCGCCGGGGCCGGGCCCCCGCCCTCTTGCCGGGGTTTTGGGAGCGCCGCACCAATCTTCGATCCCATTGCTCATCAATTCAATCGAGCTGCAGTTTGCTTCCACACACGCCTTGAGGACTCCCTCGATCCCCGGATCCAGATTCCTGAAGCTATAGGTGATGGTCCCTATCTGCACGCCGTTGAATTTGGAATTTGGCCTTGCCCGCCCAGCCGCTCCGGATGCCGGGGTAGATAATGCCGGGGAAACTGCAGGCAAAGCGGAAAAGGCCACCGCCGTGGCCGCAGTGCCCAGGAAACCGCGTCTTGATACTTGTCCAATGCGAATGTCTTGTTCATTCATGAGTATTCCCTCTCTGCTTCATTTCCAAGCAAGAAGTTCAAACAAGGTCCAATTTCTGCGATCGGATTGAGATCCGCGATTCATGGCGGATATTCTACTGCAGAATCGCCTCAAGGTTCTAAAGTAAGATTGGAACGTACTGCTTCTTCGGGCATCGGCGGACTTTCTGCCGCCGCCGATGCCCGAGCGCATGATGAAACGTCTGGCGGGATGGGTTACAGTTTCACTTCCCACCCTTTGCGATAATCGAGCTTCAGGTATTTATTGGCTTCCCTGTTGTTTGTGATTGTGCCCGTCTTGGCGTCGTAGAGGATCTTGCCTTCGGCGCGAATCGCCGCGGCGCCCAGCACCAACCATTCCGTGTACGGCCCGGCGATACTGAAATCAGAACAGGACGGCGAGCCGCCTTTGCAGGCGCGGATCCAGTCCCGTTGATGTCCGGGCGAGCGGGTGAGGAACTGCGGTGGCAAGGTGTAGTCCGCCCACCTCGAACCCGGCAGCAGGCCGACGCCTTCACCGCGCCCGCTGGTGCCCAGGTACCCCTTGGAACCGGCGAAAATGCAGTTGTAGCCGCTCCCCTGCTGTCCGCCGCCAGGGACGCCTGCACCGCCCTGCCTGGCGCCGGGAGCGCCTGCGCCGGCCTGGGCTCCCCGGGCCTCGCCCGCCCGCGCTCCGCGCGCTCCGCCGGGACCTTCGCCGGGGAACCCGCCGCGCCCCGTGCCGGCAATCTGGGGACCCTGGCCTGGAATCTTCCTGGCTTCTTCCACGGTCATGCCCGGCGGCGTGTACGCATCGCCGCCTGCGCGGTGATACCAATACACCGTTACCGGAGGCAGGTGCCCGCGAGCGGCGAATTCGTATTTAAGCGTGAGTTGTTCCGGGAAAGTGGTGGGCGGCAGAGGCTCCCTGTTGATGCTCTCCACGCTGATCAGATACTTGGGATCCAGCTGTAGGGCCCAGTGTGCCGGACCCAGGATGTGAATCCCCCAATCGCCGATCAGGCTGCTGCCGAAATCATAGAAGCCGCGCCAGTTGAAGGGCAGGTAGTATCCGAAGTCCTGCTCACCCATGCCGCCGCCCCCACCGCCGCGGCCTGCCTGGGCTTCGACTGCGGCTGCACCCGGTGCTCCGGGCGCAAGGGCGCCGCGCGCTCCCCGGTTGCGCGCCGAGCGCGCAACCACCCAGTCCTGATATTCCTGGTCTCCGGCAGTGAACGGGCGATCGGCTGCCGTGCCCAGCCACAGATTCCAGTCCAGCGTGTCCGGGACCGGAGTGGGGGGCGGAGTCTTGGTCATGCCCTGGGGCCAGCTGGTCATGCCGCGATAGGCGTGAACCTCCCGCACCTCGCCGATCTCACCGGACCAGATGATCTCGCAAGCCACCCGGGTCGCTTCGTGGGAGTAGCCCTGGTTCCCCATCTGTGTGGCGACTTTATACTTTCCCGCGGCCTGCGCCAGCAGGCGCGCTTCGGAAGCGATCCGTGTCAGGGGTTTCTCGACATACACGCCCTTGCCGCGCTGCATGCACCACAGGGCGGCGAACGTGTGATTGTGATCCGGAATGCCGATGACCACGGCGTCGATGTTTTTGCCTTCTTTGTCCAACATCTGGCGGAAGTCCTTGAACTTGGCGGCCTTCTCCCACCTCTGGAAGCCCGGCTGGCCTCGCTGCCAATCCACATCCGCCAGCGCCACGATGTTTTCCGTCTCACACTGCCGCAACACGCCAAATGCCTGGCCTCCCGCGCCGATGCCGGCGATATTGAGTTTTTCGTTGGGTGATTGATAGCCCAGGAATTTTAGCGAAGGTACGCTGCCGAACCCTCCCGCAGGAATCGCGCCTGTCAGGAGGGCGCCGCAGAGAAAATGCCTTCTGGAAATACCTTGATCACTCATACGCACAGTCTCCTCAGTAACCATAGCGCGGCCGATGGCCGCAACCAGTCTAAGCAACCCTTCCTTGAAATGGCACCATCGGTATCGGAATCGGCATCGGGATCGCTATCGCTATCGGGATCGATTTCGGCATGATCTCGCTGCCGGCATCAATACTGAGGCTTCCGATTATGCACAGTTTTCGACAGCGATTGCGACTGCGATTGCGATCCCGATGCCGATACCGACCCCGTTTTTCCATGGTGCTGAAGAATCCTTTCCTTTTTGGCAAGGACCTTTATGTTAGTAGTACAGAGCCCTGAAAACGGCTCCGTCGTTCATTGAAATGCGGTAAATCATGGGGACCGTGGAACTGTCCCCGGTACATTTCCTGTCAATCCGGAGCTCCGCAACGCCGCTGCGTATCAGAATTCGAAACGCAGCGAGAATGACATCTGACGCGGCGCGCGAGCCGAAGTGTAGCGGCCGAATTGCGCATCGGTCTGTAGGAGCGTGGTGACATTAAATTCAGCCGAAGTGTCCACGCCACTGAACTGTGTGTGGTTGAAAATATTGTACATCTCGGCCCGGAACCGGAGTGCGAATCGCTCGGGCAGCCCGAGCGGGATTTGCTTTGAGAACGTCATGTCCCAGTTGTTCATGCCGGGGCCCTTCAGAATGTTGTAGCCCATATTCCCGAAGCAGGCGTCCGTCTGGTTTTCCCAGCTGCAGGGAGTTGGCGGAGCGAACATCGCGGTATCGAAAGTCTTGTCAAAGGTGCGCTGGTCCTTCGGAAGGGTCGGGTTGCCAAGGAGGTTGAGCCTGGCGCCATCGGCCGAGCCGGTCATCCAGGGAGCCGGTTTCGTCGTGGTCGTGCCGCTCCAGGAAAAGGTTGGCGACATGTAGCTCCCGCTCATGAAGCGGGTAATGCCGGAGAGCATCCATCCGTCCAGGACTGCACTCAGCACTCTGCTCCCCAGGCGTCTTCCAAGGCCAGGCAGGTTGTAGGTGTAGCTGATTGCCATGACGTGGTCGTTTCCAGTCGGCCGCTTGCCTCGAGTGTCTGAAAAGTCGTTGAAGATTCCGTATTCCATGGTCTTCGACCATGTGTACGCCACACTATAGCTCAGATCGCGCGTCATACGGCGCCGCACCGAGAGCTGCATGGAATGGTAATATGTGCTCGCCTCGAAGTTGCCCATATTTATCGTGTCCCAGCCCTGGTACGGCCGGAAATACAGGTCGGAAAGGGAACGCTTTGGAGTATAGGGGCTCCAGGGGTCGGCGTTTGCCGGATCGTACTGTGAGAACTTCGGAATATGGTTGATGTTACGATTCTGCCGGATGTGCCGCCGCAGATTTGCCACCCAAGACACGTCCACCACAGTGCTGTAACCGATGTCCTGCTGAATCCCGAAACTCGCGCTCATTGATTCTTCCAGCTTTTGCTCCCCAACGGTGCTCTGGCCGGGGCTGAGCGGTGAGTATGCTCCGTTTTCTACCTGGGACACGCCACTGATGGTGGTGAAATACAGTGTCGAAGATCTGGTCACAGGCGGATTGCCATTCATAGGCATGATCTGGTTGCCGTCCCCCCGATTGAAGAACCGGCCGAATCCTCCCCGCACCGCCGTCTTTCCATTGCCGAACACGTCCCATGCGAAGCCGAACCGGGGGCCCAAAGCCACCGACGGCACTGTGAACATGGTCAGCGGCATATTTGGGTTTTTGCCGTCTGCCACTTCCATGCCGTTGTTGATGTCGGGGCAAACCGCATAGCCACCGACCGAGCAAGGGACAAAAGTGCCAACCAAAGCGCGGTTCGCGGTCGTTCCCGTGAGCCGGTCTATCGCTATCTGCTTCCCCGCCGCATCGTAGCCGGGGTAGAACAGCCTGGGTGCATTAGCCGGGTCGTAGCTGGAGGGCACGAAAGCCGCCGATCCCAGATTTTCGTTCTCCTGAGGTTTCAGGTAGCTCAGCCGTAAACCCAGCTCCAGCGTCAGCCGCGGGTGCACGCGCCAGTTATCCTGCACGAAACCCTCCCAGGATCTGAAGACGAAATCACCTACGACCCTCGTCCCTTCGCTGTATTGGTTTACAATGCCGAGGTAGGCGTTGGCGATTCCGTTGCCCGTATCGTACGGAGAGTTTGAATCGTATCCGAAGCTGTAGCTTCCCAGGTAGTTACCCAATCCCGCGTACTGGATCTTTGCGGTGCGCTCCCAGTAAATGCCCAGCTTGAGGCTGTGCCGGCCGAGTATCCAGCTAATGTTGTCGGTAACGGAGTAAATATTGTTGAAATTGGTATAGGGGCGAGTCTGGCTGAAACCCGTCTGAGTCGCGCTCGGGGCGCCGAAGGAGACCGCCGGAATGTAAAGCGCATGGTAGAGATTTCCCTCGCCATTGCCTCCAGGACGGTTTCCTGTAACGCTGAAGACGGGATCGTTCTCGTCGAACCAATGAGGTGGGTTGTTCATTCTGTCCCGAGCCAACTGGTCTTCGTACTTGATGTAATAATCCCAGCTGTTCCAACTCTGCCCATAAATAAATTCGTTCACCAGGGTCCGGCTAATGGAGTATGTTGCCGAAACGACGTGGCCATGGCCCGGGTTCGGATGCTTCTCGGTATAGGGCAGCCACGCCTTCTCACTCGGGACGTAGAACTGCATGTTGTAAGAGCCGTCCATGTCGTCGAAGTCATTGGCCCACCTGTAGGACAGGTTCAGCTTCTGAATCGGGTACCCGTCAAAGCGCAAAACGTCGTTGCGCCGCGGATGCGGCCCGGTGCTCGTGTACCGGTAGTTGCGCCGGTACGTCTGAGACGAATCCGTCTCCTCCCAGCAACCGGCTATGGGATTCACGTCGCAACGGTTTGGCTCAGGGAAGAAGTTGAGGATGGCCAGTCCCACCGGATCGGGTGCGTAGGAGCTGGGGATCTTGTTGCCTGGGAATTGCACCCTGGTGACGGGATCCCGGACGATGAGCAGCTGTCCATTATTGTTGTAGCTCTTGGAGAAATCACCCTTCCGCTCCTCGAGTGTCGGCACTCTGGCGTAGGTGGTGGTCGCAACGGGAAGCTGTTTCGTGTATTCCTGCGAGAAGAAGAAGAACAACAGCCTTTTCTCCTTGTTGAAAAGCTTGGGGATATAAGCCGGGCCTCCGATCGTGTAGCCATAAACATCGTAGCGGTACGGAGTCTTGGGGATGTTGTTACGGTTGTCGAAGAAGTTCTTGGCATTGAACTGCTCGTGCCGCTTGTTCCAATAGCCGGTGCCATGGAAATCACGAGTGCCGCTTTTGGTTACCACGCTGATCGTTCCGCTTGCCTGCCGCCCGTATTCGGCCTGGTAATTGGAGGTCAGAACCCGGATTTCACCAATAGAATCCATGTTCGGCTCATAGTGGACGGTGCCGTTGGACCCGGTGTCCATGTCGGCAACGCCATCCACCAGGAAGCCCCTCTGGCCTCCTCCATTAATGCTGAGGCCGCCGATAGCGTTTGGGGATGTAACGTCTCTGGTCCCTGTATCCACAACGCCGGGAATCAGCGCCAGGAAGCCGAACAGATCGCGGCCCTTCAAGGCGAGTGTCTGGAGTTGATAGCCAGAAATGGTCGAAGATACCTCGCTTGACGCTGTCTGAACCGGCGTCACCTCGGCCGTGACCTGGATCTGTTCTGATACGGCGCCGATCTGGAGAGCAATTTTCCCCATGTCTCGCGTCTCGCTGCTGGCCAGAGCGATCTCGTCTGCAACAAAGGTCTTGAATCCCGCCGCCTGAACCCTGAGAGAATACGTCGCAGCGGTAAGGCCGGTGAACCGGAAAATACCGGCTTCATTGGACTGAGCCGTGCGAACAGCACCCGTCGCTCGGTTGGTGAGCTGAATCTCGGCTCCCGGAATAATCGCTTTTGCCGGGTCGGTCACCGTCCCGACGAGGTTGCTGAAAACGGTCTGCGCGAATGCGCTTGCCGAGACGAGAGCCAGGATGCAAAAAATACTTCCGATTTTTCCTATTGGCACAATTTACCCCCTTTTGAGCGATGCTTTATGCAAAAAAAGTGGTGGCCGTTTGGACATTGTTGCCCACATGCGTCAATACTAAAATTAAGTCGGATTTAACATCCTGGCTATCATAGCCGATGCCAGCTGTCAATATTATTTTGCCTTCCATGTAAGCCGTCAGTTACGACCGGGAAAAAATCCGGTAGTTATATGGCCGGTTAACGCCGCATGTTCTATCGCTTGACTGGTCAATCGCCGGCTATACACAGCGACCCAAGTAATCGCGCCCAGACTATCCCTGTGGTATCCGGGTCGGATGAACCACTAACGATAAAGGATGCGGAAATCGTGACACTCGGACTGCAGGATGAAATCTGTTTCTCATAATCTGTCAAGGACATTAAGCAGCCCCAATGTTTCAGGTGCCGGGGCGGCAGGATCGCGGATGATCCTGCGTGGGCCTTTCCGATCCTTCAGGTCCATGCGGACAAGTCGGTCAACACACTTCTCGGAATGTCCTCAGGCCGGAGGGCTTGTATAATGAGTGCGGATAATGCCGGGAATCGGATCTTGCAGGATAATGATGAAACAAGACGCACCGCTCCATTCAGATTTGCTCCTTGATGATGAAAAGGATTCCGTTCCGGCGCACCGGTTCGCACACAAAGCCATGGCGACGGTTTTCGAAATAGTCTGTGCGCACGAAGATCGCGGCTATGCCGGCCAGGCTGCGAACGCCGCGTTTGATCTGATCGACCGCCTGGAGACGGAGTTGACCCGCCATCGCAGCAGCAGCGACATTTCGCGCATCAACCGGCTGCGGCCCGGGGAATCGGTATCGGTGGGCGCCTGGACCATGGAGTGCCTGCTCCTGGCACGTCATTTCCATACTGAGACCGGCGGCGCCTTCGATGTTTCGCTGGGCTCGGGCTTCGAGGCGGTCGAATTGATGCCCGCCGACGCTGTTGTCAAGGTCCACACAGGCAACATCCGCCTCGACCTTGGCGGGATCGGAAAAGGCTATGCCATCGATCGTGCCGGGGAACTGCTGCGGGAATGGGAGATCGCACGGGCAATCGTCCATGGCGGGTTCAGTTCGGTGCTTGTGCTGGATCCGCCGCCGGACCGCGAAGGGTGGTTGTTGACGATCAGCCTCCCCGGGGCGGGACAGGTTCTGGAGCGCATCGTGGCGCGGCGCCAGGCGTGGAGCGCTTCCGGCATCCGCAAGCGCGATCACATCGTGGATCCGCGAACCGGGCTTCCTGTCCGCAACCGCCTCGCCGCGTGGGCCTCGGGTTCGTTGGAATCGCTCAGCGCTTCCTGCAGGCAAACCCGATCGGCTGTGGCTGCGGGGATTTTTGAAACCGGTGATTCGCCATCGGCAGTCGTGGAAGCCCTGTCGACGGCCTTCTTGATCATGCCGTTGGAAGAGATCGCGAGTTGCTGCCTCCGTCATGCCGGCGTGGAAGCGCGCGTACTGATATCCGACCCGTCGGATGCATCGGTATCGCCGGTAAAAGTTACCATGGGCGCTCAAGCGCCACCGACAGGCGCGGCGCAGACATGACCCGCATGGAATTGTGAAGACCTCAAAGCCTTACAAGAGTTTTCTTAAAGGTCTTTGAGGTCTCCGCGGTTCAGTTTTCCTTACCACTCATGGTACAGTTGTCCATGCCCCGTCGTTGCCGTTGCTCCGGAGACAGGCATCGATGAAGGCGATCCCTGTACGGCCATCCGCCACATCGGCGTATTCGGACCCGTCGCAGGAGAACGGCTTGCCTGCCTTCCACTTTCTGATATCGGCCTCAAAACATCGATGCAGGCGTGCGAACGCATCGTGGAATCCCTCGGGATGCCCGGAGGGGATCGTAGGCTCAGCTAGCAAACCGGGGGGCACATCCCGGGGCAGGAATCCGTCGCCCGGGGCCACCGCGCCGCGCCAATAAGTTCGATCCGGCTGGTTGGGAAGGCAGATTGTGAGACACTCGGGATCCTCCTGCCGCCAGCGCAACGTGCCCAGCGTCCCGGCGACTACGATGCCCAGGTCGTTTTTGTAGCCGATGCAGACCTGCGATGCGCGGACAAGCGCCTTGCCGCCGTTGCTCAACCTGCAGTAAGCCGTAAAATGATCATCCAGCCGCCGTCCTTCCACGAACGTTTCCATCCGCGCGGAAACGTCCGTGACCTGCAGTCCCGTCACATACCGCAGTTGCATCAGCGCGTGAGTGCCGATGTCTCCGCCGCAGCCTGAGCCTCCGGCCTGCCTGGGATCCACGCGCCAGGAAGCCTGCTGCTGGCCCGTGTCCTCCAGCTTCGTCGCCAGCCAGCCCTGGATGTAATAGGCATCGACCCAGCGAATCTCCCCGAGCAATCCGCTGCGCACGATGTAGCGGGATACCCGGCTCGTCCAGTGGCCCAGGTAGGTGTGGGCCACGCCGAAAGGGATGTTGCAGCGATGGACCGCCGCGACGAGGCCGTCGGCTTCCTGGAGGTTCATGCACAGCGGCTTCTCGCAGAACACCGGGATGCCCGCCTCAATCGCCTTCATGGCGGGATCGAAGTGCACAGAGTTCGGCGTGACGATAAGTATGTAGTCAAGCCTCTGATCTGCGGGTAGCTTCGCCTGGTCCCGGATCATGTCGTCATAGGAGCCGTAGCCGCGGATCGGATACGGCCATTTTGCGGCTTCCTCGAGCGCGATCTTGGGATCGGGAAACAGCGCCCCGGCAACCACACGGCGGGTGCCGTCCATGTGAATCGCTTTCTGGTGCGGATGCACAATGAACGCGCCCTTGCCGCCGCCTATCAATCCGACATTCAGTGGTCTCTCAGCCATGATTTCTCCTTTCCCCTCGGGTGCGCGGAGCACAATGTAAGTTCCGGACATCACAGCGACTTTGACTGCAAAAACGGCAAACCAAGAAATACACGAAAAATATTGGTGTTTTTCGTGCATTTCGTGGTTTCAATTCCGCAGTGAATCCGGATTTAGGCGGCTACGCTCCGCTCTTGCTCGTGTCGAAAGCCGCA
>Ga0113563_10000499_pt1 | contig 19114 bp, 12 predicted proteins | sample Mud3Dept3metaG_FD_80117 | JGI IMG/M metagenome (GOLD analysis project Ga0113563, IMG submission 80117) | Freshwater wetland microbial communities from Ohio, USA, analyzing the effect of biotic and abiotic controls - Mud 3 Core 4 Depth 3... | ecosystem: Environmental > Aquatic > Freshwater >...
ACCGAAGGCCACCCGCGATCCTGGATAATGATTTCGGTCAAGGACACGGGTATGGGCATGGATAAGGCTACCCAGGCTCACCTGTTTGAACCCTACTTCACGACCAAAGAAACAGGCAAAGGAAGCGGCCTCGGACTTTCAACAATTCACGGCATCGTTGCCCAAAGCGGTGGCCACATTCAGGTAGAGAGCGCTCCCGGATCCGGAACGACGTTCCGGATCTACTTGCCAAGAATGGAGGGACCACTGCCCGATCCCAAGAGTATTGAAGAGCCTGCGAACCTTTTCGGCACGGAAACTGTGTTGGTGGTGGAGGACGAAGCCGAAGTCCGGGCGTATTCTGTGGCTGCATTGAAGGCTTACGGCTACCGTGTTCTCACGGCAAAAGATCCGCAGGAAGCATTGCTGGTTGCTGAACGTGAAGGGGAGAGTATCGATCTGGCGTTAACCGACGTGATCATGCCCGTCATGAGCGGGCGCGACCTGGCAGCAAGACTTGCCCAACTGCGGCCATCACTCAAGGTCCTTTATATGTCCGGCTACTCATCCGATATGATCGCACGTCATGGCATCTTGGAGGAGGGCCTCACGCTGGTGGAGAAGCCCTTCAGCCCCGAACAGCTTGCACAGAAGGTGCGGGAGGTGTTGGGGCCTCCGAAGTCGCTGACCAGGGTGCTCGTTTTGGCTGATGGCGAGGTCTGCCTCCAGCTGCGCCTTTGGCTGGGCCGTGGAGGTTATGAGGTCGTCGAGGCCGCAGACATCAACCGACTTGAGAAAACCGGGCAGGCGCATCCCGTGGACTTGATTATCACGGAGCTGGCGACGGCGGAGCAGCAGGCGATCGAAACCGTTCGCAAGCTGCGCCATGAGATGCCGGGAGCGGCCATCATTGCAATCCTGGAGGCATCGGGTGGCGCTTTCCTGGAAATGGGAAGGCTGGTAGCTGCAGATGGAACCATCGCAAAGCCGATCAGCATCGGGTTCTTGCTTAAAACGGTGAGGGAGGTGTTGGAGCGGAAGAGACAAACCGCAACCGATTGAGCTGCGAACGATGATTCAGGATGCGGGATTTTGGCACACGTCCGGCAGAAGGTGCGGCAATTGGAATTTTGACACCCCGTATGCTTGAAGGTACAATCATTGCCTTTCGGGAAAGACATCAAAGCCCATGACATCTCTCGAACGCCAAAACGGCACGGCTGTTCAGCGGCGAACCGCGGAGCACAAGCCGCGTCGCTCCTGGCGTACCCGGCTTATCGGCCGGCCGCTGGAGACCGCCGATTCCCCTCACCAGACGGTTGGCAAGCTGATCGGGCTTGCCATATTTGCCTCCGATGCGCTATCTTCCACCGCATACGCGACTCAGGAGATGCTGCTGGTGCTGGCGGCCGCCGGGACTATGGCATTCGGCACCGTATTTCCGCTGTCCATAGCCATTGTCATTCTGCTTGCGATTGTGACCCTGTCCTATGAGCAAACGATTCATGCGTATCCCAATGGCGGCGGTTCCTATATTGTGGCCCGCGACAACCTGGGAGACCTGCCGGCGCGCACTGCCGGCGCTGCTTTGATGACCGACTATATACTCACCGTGGCAGTCTCGGTCTCATCGGGAGTCGCCCAGGTCGTCTCGGCAATACCTTCCTGGTTCGACTATCGGGTACATCTGGCGGTGGGCATGGTGCTGTTCGTCATGATCGTAAACCTGCGTGGGGTACGAGAATCCGGGAAAGCCTTTGCCATTCCCACCTACTTTTTCGTGGCTTCGATGTACGCCACCGTCGTCGTCGGCCTGGTCCGGTATCTGAACGGGTCCCTGGGGACGGTGCCCAATCCGCCGCCATTGGAAACCTTGCACGAACTGCAGGCCCTGACGCCGTTCCTCGTCCTGCATGCCTTTTCCAATGGCTCGGCCGCTCTGACCGGAGTGGAAGCGATTTCCAACGGCATCACGGCGTTCCGTGAGCCCCGCAGCCGCAATGCCGGCATCACGCTCATCTGGATGTCAGCGATTCTGGGCACCCTGTTTCTTGGCATCGGTTTCCTGGCCGGCCCGATCGGCGCGATTCCCTCGGAGTACGAGACCGTCATCTCACAACTGGCCCGGACCGCGTTCGGCGGCCAGGGCGTGTTGTACCTGGGCACCATTGCCGCTACCACTGTGATCCTCATCATGGCGACAAACACTTCGTTCGCGGGTTTTCCACGCCTGACCGCGCTCATGGCGGAGGACGGTTTCCTGCCGCGCCAGTTCACCTATCGCGGAAGCCGGCTGGTCTATTCGCGCGGCATTTTCGCCCTGGCAGTGATCGCATGCCTGCTCATCATCGCTTTTGGCGCCAGCGTGACCGGGCTGATACCTCTGTACGCGATCGGCGTCTATTTGTCCTTTACGCTGTCCCAGGCCGGCATGGCGCGCCGCTGGTGGAAGATCGGCCGCCTGCAGCCCGGTGCTGAGGCCAAGGAACGCGGTTCGACACTGCGCTCGCAACCGGGCTGGAAGACCAAAATGATGATCAACGGCTTCGGAGCGTTGTGCACGGCCGTGGTCATGGTCGTCTTTTCCGTCACCAAATTCATGGAAGGGGCGTGGATCGTCCTGGTCCTGATCCCGCTGCTTGTCGTGATGCTGCGCGCCATCAGCAATCACTACCGGCGGCTCGCGCAGGATCTCTCCCTGGAGGATTTCAGGGAGCCCCCTCCGGTGCCGCGCCATCGGATCCTTCTCCCGATCAGTTCCGTGCATCAGGGAACTCTGGCGGCGCTCCGGTATGCGCAGATGCTCTCCAACGATGTCACCGCCGTACACGTCTCGACCGATCCTGAGGAAGCGGAGAGGGTGCGGGCCCAGTGGGAAATCTGGGGAAAAGGCGTACGGCTGGTCATCCTCGGGTCCCCCTACCGCCTGTTCCTGGAGCCGCTGCTGCAATATATCGATGAGCTTGCATCCCAGCGTCAGCCGAACGAGACCATCACCATTGTAGTGCCCCAGTTCGTACCAAGGCGCTGGGTGCATAATCTGCTGCATACCCAGACTGCCATGATGCTGAGGCTGGTTCTCCTCTTCAAACGGGGAGTGATCATTACGGATGTGCCGTACCAGGTGGAATGAACCGGGTCGGAGGAGCTGAATCTTCATGAACATTATTGTCGTAGGATGCGGGCGCGTGGGGGCCGAGGTTGCCTACGGCCTGTTCAGCAAGGGACACAAAATCACGGTCGTTGACCAGGACGCGGCGGCTTTCCGCAATCTGCCCGAGGACTTCCGCGGCCTGACCCTGCAGGGGGACGTCCTGACCCAGGACGTCCTGCTTCGCGCGGGCATTGAGCGTGCAGACGCACTGGCAGCCGTCACTCCCAGCGATTCGGTGAACACCGTGCTCGGACACATTGCCCGGGTCGTGTTCAAAGTGCCTCACGTCGTCGTGCGCAACTTCGATCCGCGCAAACGCTCGATGCATAGTGCGTTCGGTATGCAGGTCATCAGCCCCGTCAGCATGGGTGCGCAGCGCATCGAGGAGATCCTGTCGGGAGAACCGTTGCACGCCGTCTTCCGGGCCGGGGATGGCACGGTCGGGATCTATCAGATGACCGTCCCAAAAGCCTGGCATGGCAAAGTCCTGCGCGAGTTGCTTCCCCAGGAGAAATACCGCGTCGTGGCACTGACGCGCGGCGACCACTCGGCAATGCCGAAGCCCGGTGGTCCTGTGGAATCAGGTGACATTCTGCATGTCGGCACCACGCGGGAAGATGCCGATGCGCTGCGCGAGCGGCTGGAGAAGCTGCGAAAGGATTGATATGTTCGTCATAATCGCAGGCGGCGGCCGCACGGGAGCTCATCTTGCCCTGCTGCTGGGCGCGCAAAACCACAAAGTGCACCTGATCGAAGACCGGCCGGATGTGCTTGCCCGCATCCATCAGGAGCTTCCCACCGAGGTGATCTATCAGGGGGATCCGACCAATCTCCGGATGCTTGAGTTGGCGGGCATCCGTGAGTGCCAGGCACTGGCCGCCTGCACCACCGTGGATGCCGACAACCTGGCTCTCTGCTACATGAGCCGCGACCGCTACGGCGTCCCGCGCACCATCGCACGCATCAATAATCCGCGCAACGCCTGGCTATTCGACAAAAAGTTTCACGTCGATGTCGCCATCAACCAGGCGGACCTGATGGCCAAGCTTATCGCCGAGGAGATGTCTTTGGGCGATATGATGACCCTTGTCAAGCTGCGCAAGGGAGAGGTGGCGCTGGTCGAGGAAAAGATCGCTCCCGGGGCGCTGGCAGCCGGCAAGTTGGTCCGCGATCTCCCGCTGCCCAAGGATTGCACTCTGGCGGCGGTCATCCGCAAGGATGCTGTGCTGACCGTGCGCGGGGATACCGTTTTGCAGCCGGGAGACGAGATCCTGGCCGTGGTCTCGAGCCAGCAGCAGGCCGCACTCGCTTCCTTGCTGGGTCCGCCGGCCGGCGCCATCCAGCCGGCGCCCCCTCCGGGCCGCAAGCACAAATAGCGGGCATTATTGGCGAACGGCCACCGTGTCCTCCTCTGCCAAATGATACAGCGAGCTGCCCTACGATTGGGGACACGGCAACCTGTCACCTTTCCGCCCTGATTCCGCGGCGACGGAGTTACTTCGTCGGCAGCCACACGCACATTTCCCCGTCCCCGCGATTGGACCAGGCATAGAAGGGAATTGCAGTCACCTGCCGGCCGCCGCGCACGGCGCGGATCACGGTCACGCCGCCCAGCAGGTCCTTCCGGTGTTCGGCCGACAACTCGGCATCGGGGGAAACAACCAGGGTGCGTGCCCGTCCGCCATTGTCGATACCCTCGGCGCAGTACACCAGCGGGCCGCGCTCCAGTGCGACGCGCCCGAGATCCGCTGCAACCGCATCGTTTGCCAGCACCCGATGGATCGGCATGGGGAGATTTAGCTCGATGGTGTCGCCGGTCTTCCAGGTCCTGCGGAGCACGGCATACCCTTTTCGCAGCTCGGGTAATACGGTCTGGCCGTTCACACGCAGCGTGATTGGCGGCACCTCAGCCTCGGCGTAGCGGTACAGGTCGCCGGGCACCGGCTTGCCCCGCGCCCAACCCGGGATGCGGAGGTTCAGCGTGAACTCCGAAGCGGCGGCGGGCGCAACCGTGATTTTGACGCGGCCATCCCAGGGGTAGCGCGTCTGCTGGGTGATGCGGAGGGCTTTGGGTTTTGCTTCTTCACTCAGTTTGAGATCGGCGCTCCCCCCGATGAACAGATTGACGTAGACCGAATCGGCGCCCGTGGCATAGACGTAGCCGGGAATGGATGGCATAAGGCGCACGATGTTGGTCGGGCAGCAGGGCCAGGTAAACCATGGCATGCGGGCCGACCGCGAGCGGGCGCCGTCCGATTCAAGCACATTCGTGTAGAAGAAACGGTCTCCGCTCAGAGATATTCCGCCGAGAAACCCGTTGTAGAGCACCCTCTCGAGTATATCGATGTATTGGGCGTCGCGGTGCAGCAGGAACAACCGCTGCTGCCAGAACGCGTTGGCGACGGCGGCGCAGGTTTCGTTGTAGGCCGTGAAATTGGGAAGTTCGTAATCATCGCCGAATGCTTCGCCGTTGCGCCGCGCGCCCAGGCCCCCGGTGAGGTACATGCGCCTGTCGACGACATTGTGCCAGATGCGGTCCATGGCCTGTGTGTACTGAGGGCTCCCCGTGAGGGCGGCGAGGTCCGTGACTCCGCAGTACAGGTAGCCGGCGCGCACGGCGTGGCCCACGGCTTCGGTTTGCTCGATCACGGGTTTGTGGTCCTGGGCGTACATGCCGTAGTTCGGCGTGCGGCGGCCGCGCTGGTCGACGAAATACCGGGAGAGCCGCAGATAGCGCTGGTCGCCGGTGGCGCGGTACAGCCGGGCGAGGGCGAGTTCGATTTCCTCATGACCGGAAGCGTCGTGGCGCTGATTTTCGGCGGGGCCGAAAACTTCGTTCAGGAGGTTGGCGCTTTTGATCGCCACATCGAGGAGGGCACGTTTGCCGGTGCTTTGGAAATATGCGACGCCGGCCTCGCAAAGGAGGCCCATCACGTAGGTTTCATGGCTGGTGCGCTCGCGCGTCCAGCGTTCCGGGCCGGACATTTCGGGCATCTTGTCTGGCGGGGTGATGCGCCGGGCGGTGTAGATGTAGCCGTCCGGTTCCTGGGCGGCAGCAATCCTCAGGATCAGGTCGTCGACATACTTTTCAAGGTCGGGATCGGGATGGGCGGCCAGCATGTAGGCGGCGCCTTCGATGGTCTTGTAGGCGTCGGAGTCGCGCGCGGGTGAAGAGCCGCGGAATGGGCCTTCCATGGCGCCTGCCGCCTTGGCGAAGTTGTCGAACTCGCCGGCTTCTTCAGCCTGCTTGAAAACATGCCGGAGGGTGACGGTTCGGTTGATTTCGAGAAGCGGGCTCCAGAATTCGTCATTCACGTGAACCGAGGCAAGCGGCGCGGGATGTACGGCATAATCCTTCACCTGAGCCTGCGCGCCCACAAATAGCAAAGAGAACAGCACGAGGCCGAATCGCAGCCTGACCATGAAGCGCATGTCTTTCAACCTCCGACCAAAAATGCATTCGCAAGAGCGTGGCTGAATTCGAAGGATTCCATTATGCACAGCAACCCGCAACGCCGATTTTACACGAAACAGCACGTCCCGGAGGCGTGAAATCATCGTTGAAACGGCCATACGTAACAGGACTGAAAAGAATCCGAAACACAGCGAACTTCGGGAGGGATCAGCTGATCGGCAGTCCCAAGCTTGCCCGCATTCTGTTACGATATCTGATGTCATGGTTCCTGCATCCGGCTCCCCTGGCCTGCGCGGCTTTGCCCGCGACGGAATCATCCTCTTCGCCACGCGCATCGTGAGGATGTTCGCTTACGGATTCCTCTCCGTTATCCTGGCGCTGTATCTGGCGCACCTTGGGCTGAGAGAAAGCGCGATCGGCGGGCTGTTCACTCTGACGCTGCTCGGGGATGCGGGCATCTCGCTTTGGATTACGACCTCAGCCGACCGAATTGGCCGCAAGCGCATGCTTCTGCTCAGCGCTTTGCTGATGATCTTTGCCGGGGTGCTGTTCGCGCTCACCTCTGAGTTCGTCGTGCTGGTTGTCGCGGCAATCATCGGAGTCATCAGCCCGAGCGGAAACGAGATCGGCCCTTTTATATCCATCGAACAGGCCGCCCTGGCCGAGATTCTCCCGGACAGCCAGCGCACGCGCGTGTTCGCCTGGTACAACCTGGCCGGTTCGTTCGCGACTGCGGCAGGGGCTCTGGCAAGCGGCGGACTGGTGCAACTGCTTCAGGCTATTGGCCACACGCCGCTCACGAGTTACCGTGTTGTGGTCATCGGATATGCCATTGCGGGTCTTGTGCTGGTCTTGCTCTTTCTTCGTTTGTCCATCTGCATCGAGACGTCAGCCAAAGTCCTTCTGCCGCGCAGGCTCGGCCTGCATCAATCACGGAAGGTTGTAATCCGGCTGTCCGCCTTATTTGCGCTCGACGCGTTTGCCGGCGGTTTCATCGTGCAATCCCTCCTCGCCTACTGGTTCCGGATGCGATGGGGCGTTGAACCGGCAGTGCTTGGGAGCATCTTTTTTGGTGCCAACATCCTTGCGGGGATTTCGGCTCTGTCGGCGGCGCGCATCGCAGCGCGCGTCGGGCTGATAAACACGATGGTTTTTACTCACATCCCGTCCAACATCCTGCTGATATTTGTGCCGCTGATGCCCAATTTTCCGTTGGCGGTAGCGGTCCTGCTGGCGCGATTCTCGATCTCTCAGATGGACGTGCCGCCGCGGCAGTCGTACACGATGGCCGTCGTGGCGCCCGACGAGAGATCCGCGGCCTCGGGCGTCACCTCGATCGCACGTTCGGTCGGTGCGGCCTGGTCCCCCTGGCTCTCGGGCGCTCTACTGCAAACCGCATTTATTTCCGTCCCATTCTTCCTCGCAGGCGGGCTCAAAATCGTTTACGACCTGTTGATCTACCGCAGCTTCCGATCTCTGAAACCCCCCGAAGAAAAGTGAATGGGGTCAGGTCTCCAGTATTTACTATTTTGGCGTGTGTGTGGTCCGATCCAAGTTCGAAAAGTAAAGATTGCAGACCTGACCCCAGTGCTTTCAGCGGGCCGTCAGCAAAGGCGAGAGGGAGTAGTTGGAGGAGTTTGTTCGGCCCGTGAGTTTCTTGCGCTGCTGCTCGTCCAATCCAACGTAGTATATGTTCCAGGCGCCCTCGTCATTGGAACAGAACATCACGCCCTTGCCGTCGGGGGTGATGAGGCTGTTCATGGTGCGGCGCAACCTGGCAGAGAGCAGGACCTGCTTTTTCCCCTCCGGGTCAGTCAAGCGCACGCTGTTCTCCAACTGGAGCAGGAGCATGGTGCCGTCCGGGGACCACTGCACATAGTAGACCGCATCTTCGGTGATGCGCCTTTTGCCGGTACCGTCCGCCGCAATGACATACACACCGGCATCCTGGTTGTCGGTGCCGGCGTTCGCGTATGCGGCGTAAGCGATGAGTTTCCCGTCCGGCGACCATTTGGGGCGGCAGTCGAGGGTCGTGGCATCCGTCAGGCGGCTGCTCTCACTGCCATCGGCGCTGATCAGGTACAAGCCGCCGTTCTCCTCATCTCCGTAACTCACCGCCAACCGTGTGCCATCGGGGGACCAGGCTGCGGAGCAGTTGCGCCCGGAACCCGGCAATCGGGTCAGTCTGCCGGTTTGCAGGTCGACTATATATATGGATGCAGTTGGATTCTTGATCCCGCCGGTTACCTCGGATGAGTCACGGTCCGGACCTTCGTGCGCAGAGATCACGAACAACCGTCGGCCGTCCGGGGCCCATGCGAAATCGAATATGGGAAAATCCAGCATCCGCTTCACATTCTTTCCCGACGCATCCATTACGTACAGCATATACTTGTACGGCATGAGGTACTTGTTCAGGATATTAGCATCCTGTGCGCGGACGGAAAAGAATGCGATCTTGTCCCCGGACGGGGACCAGGAACCAAAGCGCAGCTGGGCATCCTTGTCACTCACGAGGAGTTTCGGGCCGGTTGTATCGGAGTTCATTACGAAGATGCCGGACTGGCCCGCCATGCTGGGTACGTACGCGATCCGGTAGCCGCCCGGTCCTGCGGGAGGCTGTCCACACGCCACGCAGAGGAGGAACATCCATGGCGCTGTCCTTGAGATGAGTGCGTTCACCGCGGGTCCTCGAAGAAAACGTCGTACTGTTATCGGAATGTGATCAGGTCTGCAATATTTTACTTTTCAGCAGTTTACGGAGTCCGATCCCGGTCCGAAAAGTGGATATTCCAGACCTGACCCCATGTTCAGCCGGTCAAAGTCGGATGCCTGTCCTTCCATTCGGTCGCCTGCTCGAAGGCCAGGGCGATGCGGCAGATCGCCGCTTCCTCGTAGAGCCGTCCCGTGAGCATGACCGGCCGCGGCAGGCCGCCGATGAAGCCGCACTTCAGCGCGATCGCCGGATGCCCGGTGAGATTCGTCGCGCCGAGCGTGCCTCCGGTGCCGGGCTCCAGGAATGCGTCGTACTTCGAAATGAAGTCATCGAACTGCCGCAGGAGCAGCGTGCGCGCACGCATGGCTTGGATGTATTCGACGGCCGGCACGAGCCTCGCCTGGCGGAACGTGTTCGGCCAGGAACTGCGGGACGTGGCGGGCGCCATGAGCTTGTTGATGTCGCCGGATCGCGTTGGGGCGTCGAACGCGGCGCCCGACTCGGTTTCGAGGATGAAGCCGATCGCGCCGGATATCCGGTTGATCTCCGGCGGCGCATCGACCGGCACAAGTTTCGCGCCGAGCTTCCGATATGCCTCGAGGACGGCGTCGTACATCTTCTTTGTCTCGGCAGCCTGGGCCGCCTGTTGCTCCGGCGTCAGTCCGCCGCGCCCTTCCCGCCCGGCGGCCTCGCCGCGCACTCCCGCGACACCCGCGGCTCCGGGAGGTCCGGCCGCTGCCGGTCCGCGTCCTCCGCCACGCTGCCCGGCATTCTCGAACGCGGTCTTCGCATATGCGATCGTGTAGCCCGAAAGCGGCGCCTGCGGGTCCCAACGGAACGCGGCGTTGGCCACGCTGCCGTCCCGTTTGTCCGGCCCGTAAATGGCGTTGAACACCACGACGCAGTCCTCGACGTATCGGCAGAGGGGGCCGACCTTGTCCATCGTCGTCGACAAGGCCATCGCGCCGTAGCGGCTGATGCGGCCATATGTCGGGCGCAGCCCGACGACGCCGTTCGCCGAGGTGGGCGACATGATGGAACCGCGGGTCTCGGTGCCGATGCTGAAGCCGACGCAACCGGCTGCGGTCGCGGATCCGGGGCCGGCCGACGAGCCGCTCGACCCCTGCGAGGCGTTCCTGGGATCAGGCTGCCACGGATTGTTCGTCCTGCCGCCAAACCACCGGTCGCCCTGCGCGAGCGCCCCGAGCGTCAGCTTCGCGACGAGCACGGCGCCCGCATCCCGCAGTCGCTCGACAATGGTGGCGTCGTAATCGAAGACCTGATCGACATACGGTTCGCCGCCCCAGGTGGTTTTGGTGCCCTTGGTGGCGAACAGGTCCTTCGCACCCCAGGGAATGCCGTGGAGCGGGCCCTTGTATTTGCCGGCGGCGATGGCCCGGTCCGCGTCGGCGGCCTGTTTGAGGGCAAGCTCCTCGGTGAGAGTCACATAGAAGTTGAGAACGGGCTGATACCTCTTCAGGCGCGACAGATACATGTTGGTGAGCTCGGTCGACGTCACGAGCTTGCGCTCGATGAGGGCGGCCAGCCTCGTGACCGGCCAGAACGCGACGTCCTCCAGGTTGGCCGGGCGCCTCAGCGTCTGCGGCGGCCTCGTGTACCTGATCGCCGCGCCGGGTGTCGCCGGGCCCTTAGGCTCCTTGCCCGGGAGCGAAGGCTTGAACACGTAGGCCGGCTCGGTGTCCTGCGGGATATTGAGCTGGCGGAGGCGGTTGTAATTGTTGAGATTCGAATTTGCACCCCGAACCGCCGCCGCGGCTTCTTCGGGTGTAAACGTTATGCCGTCGAGGACTTCGGCCGCCTTGACAGTGTCAGCGGTCACCGGCCCTGCACTCTGCGGGGCGCCCTGTTCCTGCGCCCACGATTTCGATGCCGCCGCGCCGGCCAACGCCGCCGGCACGGCCTTCAGGAACCTGCGACGTGAATTGCGAACGTTGCCTTCGCTCATATTTGTCTCCCGGGGAAATCTCTGACCCAAACAACAAGCATTCGCTCTCGAACTGCCAGCGTCAGAATAGCATGAATTTCCGGATCCGTGCACGCAACAGGGAATTCACGCCGATCTAATCGACGCTCAGACGGTCAATAACAGGTGCTTGTCCATCCACCTGCTCGCCTGCTCGAAAGCCAGGGCGATGCGGCAGATCGCTACGTCTTCATGGAACATTCGCGCCCGCACGACCGGCTGCGGCAGGCTGCGGGCGCGCCGGAACTATTTCCCGGAATAGGGCATCCCCTTGGTGATCCAGTCGGCGGCCGGCTCCCCTTTCAGATAGTGGTCGAAGTACTGCTTCATTTTGATGGCGTAGTCGAGCTTGTTCGGGTACTTGCGCAGGTGGTGCGGCTCGCCGCGATACTGGAGGAAGATGCAGTCCTTCCCCAACCTGCGCATCGCGAGGTAGAGCTCGATCGACTGGTACCAGGGCACCGCCCCGTCCTCGTCGCCGTGCTCGAGCAGCAACGGGGTTTGGATACGGTCCGCGTGGAAGAGCGCTGAATTCTCGAGGAACCGTTCCGGGTATTCCCACAGGCTTCCGCCGATGCGGCTCTGCGTTTTTTCGTACTGGAACTGGCGGGCGACTCCCGATTCCCAGCGGATGCCCCCGTAGGCGCTCGTCATGTTGGAAACGGCCGCGCCCGCGATCGCCGCCTTGAAAATGTTCGTCTGGGTGATCACGAATGCCGTGCCATAGCCGCCCCAGGAATGACCGTGCAGGCCGAGGGCATTCGGGTCGGCTATCCCCATGTCGACGAGTTTCTGCACACCCGGCACCAGGCATTTCACCATCGACATGCCGGGGTGGCCGACATCGAACACGACATCCGGTAGGAATACGGCGTAGCCGGCGCCCGTGTAAATCGCGAACGACGGCCGGTGATTCACGACAGGCTCGTTGAATTCATACAGCCGCTGCGACTGCCGCTCGTAGAAATATGTGATCACCGGGTAGCGCGTGCCGGGCGCATAATTGGCCGGCTTGATGAGGACGCCCTGAAGTGGCAATCCGTCCACGCTGCGCCACTCCACCAGTTCCGCGCTACCCCAGGCGAAGTCCGCTATTTGAGGATTGGCATCCGAAACCTTGCGCGGCTGCTGGAACCCGGCGTTGCTCACCCACAGGTCAGGGAATTCCCCATAGCTCTCTCTCGTGTACATGAAGGTGTCCGCCTGCTTTGCTTTGGCCACGAACCGGAACAGCTTCTTTTCGTCGAGGCGCGTTTCCACTCCGGGTTTCCCGGCGCGCGCGGCGTAGAATCCCCAGTTTTTGTCCTGTTCGTTGTAACCTGTCAGCAGCAACGGGCTCGCAGAGCTGAAGGAGCGCGCTTCCGGATCGGTTTGCACCACGCGGAATGTGACTTTGCGGCCACGTCCTTCTTTGTTCGTCAGGTTTGACGGTGTGCCCCCCGATGCAGCAGGGATCCGCCAGATATCGTATTCGTCATAGACAAGAAGCGCGGCGCCGTCATCCACCCAGCCGGCCGCGCCGTAAGCGGGAGGCGTGGACGGGGTGTCGTGCGCTTCGTTATGAAATGCAACACCGACGCTGCCCGTGGCATTGCGCGTCTGTCCGCTTGCACAATCGTAGAAATGCCAATGCGCGTCCTTGAAAAACGCGATCGTGCGGGCGTCGGGAGACAGGATCGAACGGCCGCTGAGCCGCGCGGTTACGAGCTTGCGGCTGCCGTCGGAGAGATCGACCAGATAGATGTCGCGAGCCCCCTCACCCCAGGTGGTCTGCTTCGCATAGGGCACATCGGAGGTTGCGAGCGCATACCGCGCATGCTCCGAGAACTCGACGACGGGCAAGGTGCGGTCGGCCAGAGGGACCGCGCGGTTGGCATCGATGTGGTATACGGCGCGGTAGGTGCGGTCCTTCTCGCGGTCCCAAGTCTTCTTCTGTTCGGATGAGATTTTCGGGTCATTCCAGTGCCACACGTCGAGTTCGACCTTCGAGAGAAGCTGCTCGAAGTCAAACGGATCCGGCGCGGGCTTCTTCGCGTCCTCCGCAACGGCTCTCGGTTCAAGATCGGCCGGCTTGAACCCGAAGAAGAGGCGTTTGCCGTCCCGGGTCCAGGCGAGGTCGTTCTTGAAAGGCAGCGTCCATCCTTTGGGTGCCTGCTTCGCATCCACGAGAGGTCGCGCCTTTTTTGCCGCACCGTCCCAGATCCACAACGCGGCAGGTCCCGGCACACCTTTCGCCGGCTCGGTGGCGGCGAGGAACGCGAGTGTGCTGCCCTCCTTGGTCCAAAGCAGGGGCTCATAGAGGCCGTTCTCCGCCTGCAGAATGGGAACTGCCTGGCCAGGTGCCGAAAGATCGCGATAGAATATGCCGTTGTCCTTGCCGGTTTCATCGGCGACGGCGTAAGCCAAAAACCGGGAAGCCGCGTCGAACGCGAAACCTGCAACCAGCGGAATTGTCTGCTCTTCACTGGACTCGAGGTTCATCAGTTTGAGCGTGCCGCCCGGTTTCTTTTCTTGAGCGACTGCTTGTCCCGCCGCTTGCTGGTCGATGTCTTCCGCTTCGTTTACGGTGGCGCCCGGCTTCTTCGTGTCCGCCGGGGGGAGGAGCCAGGCCAGCCAATTTGAGTCATCAGAGAACGCGAAGCGCTCGACGTTTTCCATGTTCCGGATTGCGCCGCTCGCGACGTCAACCAGGGCCATGCCTGGCTTCGGCCTGTCCTTCCCGGTTCTTTCGCTGTCGGCGAAGGCGATCTTCACCTGCAGGGCAACCCATCGGCTGTTCCTCGAAATCGCCGGCTGACCGCCGCGTGCGACCCGGACGGTTTTTCCCGCAGGAAGCGAGTGAATTACCGCTTCGCCGTCACCACGGTCAGGCTGCAGGGCGTAGGCAACGACCGTCCCGTCTTCCGAAAGAGCCGGCGTCTGTATGGCGCGGAATTTCATCAGGTCCTGGAAGGTGATGGTCTTTGTTCCGGGCGCCGCCGCAGGAATTACACCGGCAAAAATAAGCCAGGCACACAGCACTGCCGTCGAATAAGCCAAACGCCGAGAGATTCTGGAGCACATATCCCGTTCCTTTCTCAACATCAGTACCGACACGATGCCGGCGACCTCGCGCCGGCTATGACTGCATCCGCAGAGCAGGCGTCCATCCTGCCTTTACTCGGAGGCTATTTTTCAATGGCACCCATCAGCTGCGTTATGAATCCATTCGCATTGCGGATCCAGCGGACGACAGCCACGATGTCGTGTTCCCAATCGATGTAAATGATGTTTTCGCCGTTGCCGCGGAACGCGACGGCGGAGGGCGGCGCGGCGCTGTACATCTGACGGCCCGGCCTCCCGTTTGTGACCGGTTCCGGCGTATTCAAAAACCAGTTCATGAAACCGTAAGCGGTATTGGCAGGGCCGGGAGTCCGCGCGAGATCGATCCACGATTTCGGCACAACGGTTTTGCCTCCCCACCGGCCGTCATTCAGGAACAGATAACCCAATCGCGCCATATCCCAGGCGCTGATGAACATCCCCCCGCCGAAATGGCCGCCGCCCGTGACCGACTGCATGCGCCGCCCGTCGATTGTCACCCATGCATTTTCGTAAGCTTCCCAGTGCCAGGTTCCGGATGCCCCGATGGGGTCCATCACCAGTTCGCGCAGCACGTCGGGAAGGGGGCGCTTCCATACATGCAGCGCTGCGAGAGCGAGCACATTGACGCGCGTATCGTTGTATTTGTAGAACGTCCCGGGTTCGTGCATGACGCGCTTCGGCCACTCCTCCGGCGGTTGTCCCGCGGCAGGACGGTCTGCCCAGTCCGGCTTGTCCCAGAGCATTCCCGACCAGTCGCTGGTCTGGCGCAACAGGTGTTCCCAGGTAATTGTGCGGTTGTGTTCCGATGTGAAGAGGTCCACTCCCGACGGCATGCTCTGCGCCACCGGGGTTTTGAGATCCTTGATGAGGCCACGGGTGTACGCAAGTCCGACCACAGTCGAAAGGAAGGTCTTGGTGACGCTGAAGGTCATGTCCGCGCGTTTCGTATCCCCCCATTCGGCAGCCACATATCCGTGGCGGATGACAAGGCCGTTTGCCCCGGTCCGTTCCTGAGTGGGTCCGATAAGCTTGTTGTACGGCGCTTCATTGCGAAAGGTGTTCAGGATATCTTCCGCAAGATTTTTGGTGTTCTGGTTCTGATTCTTGATCGAGTACTGAACCGCGGCATCGAGCTTCTCGGGATTAAGCCCAAGCTCGGTCGGGGGACGAGACTCCCAGGCATCCCGCGCCGGGAAATAGCTTACGACAGCAGACTTCTTCGCCTGGTCAGCCGGCAATGCCAATGTTCCGAGCATGACGGCCCACAGGGCAAGCAAGGCGGAATATCTCTTCATCGGATCTCCTCGGGCGAAACAGGCTGATCTTGTGGCTGCGCCCCCGTCGCCTGTCCATCTTAATAGAACGAGGGGGTCGGACCAAGGCAAACCTAATATGGCCATATTGTTAGCCCGAAAACAAATGCAAAATCGGGGCGCAGTCCCAATTTTAAGCCTGCTATTTTGCGTCTATGTGCTTTGCAGGGCTCAGCAGCCACAGACTGCAACTTCTTATTTGTAGAAAATTGGGCCTAAAATCGATATTGAGGGGCCCGCGAAAGCTTATTCTGCTCCTAAATGTTCGCAAGATATGGCCTTCGGTCGGCCCGACCCCTGACGGGGCGCTTGATCCCGGTCCATCAAGGAATTGACATACTGTGCTACATGTAGCACAATGAACCGATGAAAAAAGCGGGAATCAGAGAGGCGCGCCAGAACATCTCGGAACTTATTGAGATCGTGCGTAAGGGCAGGGAAATTCTGATCACCGATCGCGGCAAACCCGTGGCTAGACTGGTGCCCGCCGCGAGGGCCAAGGGTCGGGCATACCCGGGCCGCGCGGCATTTCGGCGCTCGATGCCGGTTTTGCGCTTGCCGCTGTCTTTGGCCATTTGCGAGACTCGTGAAGACCGCCTCTGATAGAAATATCACAGCAGACAAGGATTGGACCGGACCACTGTATCTGGATGCCAGCGCTCTGGTCAAACTCTACCTGCCAGAACCGGACAGCGATGCTCTCGACGCCGCTATTCAGGGACACAGTGACCTGATAGTCTCGGACCTGGCAATCACCGAAATCGTTTCGGCAATCTCGCGGCGGCGACGCGAGGGAACTCTTGACGGGATATCCTGTGCGCGCCTTCACCGAAAGATCCTGGCGGATATCGAGGGCGGGCTGTATGTCAAGAATGAACTGCTGCCGGAAATACATCGCGAAGCCGAACGGTTCCTGCAGGCCATTGACGATATCGCTCTGCGTGCAGCGGATGCTCTTCATCTCGCTCTTGCTAGTTTGGCAGGAGCGGCTGCAATCGTGACGTACGACCAGAAGTTGGCGGCGGCGGCAACCAGGATCGGATTGAACTCCCTGCCTTGATTGACCCCGGCTGCATTCCGAAGATCCAATCCTCTGCTATTTGGGCCTTACCCCGGATGCGGAGCTGACAGAATAGTCAGGCACGGGGTCTTGTCTTGGCCGCGATACCGAGGCGTGTGATATTCATGGATGCATTTGAGGTATAAGCGATCGATCTGTCGCGTACGAGGAGGGTTGGATGAAAATCAGACTGGCACGCCTCCTTTTCGGGGGGCTGATCGTGACGATTCTGGCAGTATTCGCGGTGGCCTCTTCCTGCCTGCAACAGCCAACCGATTCGGCCGACAGGACTCAGGCCGCCGACACGGCCAAGGCCAATCTTTCAACCAAGACCCTGACTGAAAATCCCGGCAGGGCTGCGGCCGACACCCACACCTACCTCTCTCGCCTGGAAAAGCTCGGCTTTGCCGGCATTGTCCTCGTTGCTGAGAACGGAGCGCCCGTCTTTGCCGAGGGTTTCGGCCTGGCCGACCGCGAGCGCCGTCTGCGTTGGACGCCCGCCACGGTCTCGACCATCGGCTCGATCACCAAGCAGTTCACCGGCGCGGCCATCCTCAAGCTCGAGGAAGACAAGCACCTGAGCGTTTCGGACCCGATCGGTCGCTATTTCAAGGATGTCCCGTCCGACAAGGCCTCAATCACCCTCCATCAACTCCTGACCCACTCTTCGGGCCTCGGCGACCCGCCGGAAATCGGCGATTTCACCCCCGTTACGATCGACGAATACGTCCGAGCAGTCCTTGCCCAGCCCCTGCTCTTCGCCCCGGGGGCGGGCTACGAGTACGCCAACGCCAACTTCAGCCTGCTGGGAGCGATCGTCGAAAAACTCTCCGGAATGTGCTACGAAGCCTTCCTGAGAGAACAGCTCTTCCTCCCTGCGGGCATGTTCGAAACAGGTTACCTCCTGCCCCGGTGGGGCGACGGGCGGATAGCCCAGGGTTACCGCGAGGGAAAGCTATGGGGCACGGTCCTCGGGCGCCCCATGGCAGCGGACGGCCCGTATTGGGCTCTCCGTGCCAACGGCGGCATCCACTCGACGGTCTACGACATGCTCCGCTGGGCCCGGGCACTCGTCGATGGCCGGATCCTCTCCCCGGATTCCCTGAAGAAATATTGGTCCCCTCACGTCAGCGAGGGCGGCGATACTTTTTACGGGTACGGCTGGTCTATCGCCACCGGCCCCGGCGATGTCAAAATCGTCACCCACAACGGCGGCAACGGCATCTTCTTTGCCGACATGGCCATCGTCCCGGACGCGGACCTGGTCATCGTTCTCATGACCAACGTCATCGCCGAGGTGCGCGTCGCCAATTCCCTGCTGCGCCAGGTCGGCATGCGGTTCCTCGCCGGCGACGCTCTTCCCATGATCCCCGACGTGGTAAACATCGATGCGGCCAGACTCCGGCCGCTCGCGGGAACCTACAGGCTCCCCGGTGATGCCGGCGCCTTCCGCCTGACGCTGGAAGGGGACGCATTGGCCATCGAAGCGGAAGGCCGCAGTGCATTCGCCCTGCTACATTCGGTCCGCGATGCCGAGCCCGGGCGGTTTGAGGCGCTCGACGGGCTCATGGACCAGATTATCTCCGCCAACATGAAGGGCGACTTCGCCCCCCAATTCAAAGCCTACGGCCGCCGCGTTCCGCTCGACCGCCTGAAGACGCGCTGGGCCGAGGTCACGAAGGAGATTGAAGATGGCAACGGCGACATCCTTCGCCACGAGGTTCTCGGCACGGCCCGGACCGGGGATAGGGATGAGACGGTCGTCCGATTTCATTGCCGGCGCGGTGCCGCCGACAGGACCTACGTCTGGGACCTCGGTGAAGAAGGGAGGCTTCAGGGCATGTCAATGCGCGGACTGGCCTTGCGCCTGCGCCTGTACCCCTCGGGTGAGCGGGAGTTTTTCACCTGGGACGGCGGGCTCAGGCCACCCAAGCCGGTTCGTTTCGAAACCGGCGCTGACGGCCAAATGCGTCTCACGGCCGGAGCAGCAAAAACGCCCGTGGCTGTCCGAAGCCGCTAGCAAAACGCGGTGGTGTCCTTCCGCAGGAGTCATGCACAGTAACCTCAATGTCCGGTCAGGCTGTTCCCTTTCTCGCCGTCCGTTTCTACTGTCGACAAAGGTCCCGATGCGGAGGGGTCTGTTTGACCAGGTACCGGGTCTTGCGAATCGAATGGTACGCAATGACGTCTTTCCGTAATATTGCGGAGGAGCTGCAGACTCCGGCGCGCCTGGAGGCGGAAGGCAGTCAGCAGGACAAAGGAGCCATCGATGAACCTTGCGATTCGATTCCTGACGGCAGGATTACTGTGCGTGGGCTTGACGTCGGCCGGCACGGCCCGGGCTCGGGCAGGATCGGCCCCAAGCCCGGCATCGCTGGCGGAGTTGGCGCCGTCCGCGGCGGTCGAGGC
>Ga0113563_10000500_pt1 | contig 19081 bp, 30 predicted proteins | sample Mud3Dept3metaG_FD_80117 | JGI IMG/M metagenome (GOLD analysis project Ga0113563, IMG submission 80117) | Freshwater wetland microbial communities from Ohio, USA, analyzing the effect of biotic and abiotic controls - Mud 3 Core 4 Depth 3... | ecosystem: Environmental > Aquatic > Freshwater >...
ATGGCGAAGGAAAAATTCGATCGGAGCAAGCCGCACGTCAATATCGGGACGATCGGACACATTGACCACGGGAAGACGACGTTGACGTCGGCGATCACGCAGGTATTGCACAAGATGGATCCGAAGGTGGTGATCCGGTCGTTCGACTCGATTGACAACGCGCCGGAGGAGAAGGCGCGGGGGATCACGATTGCGACGGCGCACGTGGAGTACTCGACGAAGAACCGACATTATGCGCACGTGGACTGTCCGGGGCACGCGGACTACATCAAGAACATGATCACAGGGGCGGCGCAGATGGACGGGGCGATCCTGGTGGTATCGGCGGCGGACGGGCCGATGCCGCAGACGCGGGAGCATCTGCTGTTGGCGCGGCAGGTGGGGGTACCGTGCATCGTGGTATTCATGAACAAGATCGACATGGTGGATGATCCGGAGTTATTGGATCTGGTAGAGCTGGAGATGCGGGAGTTGTTGACGTTCTACGAATTTCCGGGGGATGAGGTACCGGTGGTGCGGGGGAGCGCGCTGAAGGCGTTGGATGGGGACGGGGAGGCGGAGAAGCAGCTATTGGCGTTGATGGATGCGGTGGACAGTTACGTACCGTTGCCGAAGCGGGATGTGGAGCTGCCGTTTTTGATGCCGGTGGAGGACATATTCACGATATCGGGGCGGGGGACGGTGGCGACGGGGAGAGTGGAGCGGGGGAAGGTGAAGGTAGGGGAAGAGGTGGAGATTGTGGGGATCCGGCCGACGCTGAAGCGGGTGGTGACGGGCGTGGAGATGTTCAAGAAGCTGCTGGATGAGGGGATGGCCGGGGACAACGTGGGATTGCTGTTGCGGGGGACGGAGCGGAAGGAAGTGGAGCGGGGGCAGGTGATAGCGGCGCCGGGGAGCATCACGCCGCACACGCATTTCAAGTCGCAGGTGTACATATTGTCGAAGGAGGAAGGCGGGAGGCACACGCCGTTTTTCAACGGGTATCGGCCGCAGTTTTACTTTCGGACGACGGACGTGACGGGGGTGGCGGAGTTGCCGGGAGGGACGGAGATGGTGATGCCGGGCGACAACGTGAACCTGACGATCAAACTGATCACGCCGATTGCGATGGAGAAGGGTCTGCGGTTCGCGATCCGCGAAGGCGGCAAGACGGTGGGCGCGGGCACCATTTCGGAAATCCTGGAATAAAGCTGGAAACCTATGTTGAACGAAAAGATCAGAATACGACTGAAGGCTTACGACTACAGAGTGCTGGACCAGTCGACGTCGGAAATCGTGGACATCGCCAAGCGCACCGGCTCGCGCGTTTCGGGGCCGATTCCGCTCCCCACTGTGAAGAACAAGTTCTGCGTTCTGCGTTCTCCGCACGTGGATAAGAAATCGAGGGAGCAGTTCGAGATCCGGACGCACAAACGCCTGGTGGACATTCTTGAACCGACACCGCAAACGGTAGACGCGCTGATGAAGCTCGACCTGCCTGCGGCGATCGACGTCGAGATCAAGGCTTTCGGCACCGAACATAAGTAGGGAAAGACAGGAAAGGAAGGGCAGGACGGGCGGAGGTCGCCCCTTTGTCCGTCACTCGAAGCGGCCCTGTTGACGCACATGGTGGATGGATTGATCGGATTCAAAGTGGGCATGACCCAGGTCTTCGAAGAGGACGGACGGGTTGTGCCGGCCACGGTGATCAAGACGGGACCCTGCATCGTCGTGCAGAAGAAGGTCAAGGAGAAGGATGGTTACGACGCCGTGCAGTTGGGACTGGTCGAGTTCACCCGCCCTTCGCGCGTGAACAAGCCCCGTTCCGGGCATCTCAAGAAGGCAGAAGTGCCCCCGCTCCGGATCCTGCGCGAGTTCCGGTTCGATGACAGTGCGGAGCCGCTGAAGGTGGGCGACCAGATCCTGGTGAAGCAGGTATTTCACGCCGACGATGCGGTCGACGTGATCGGCACCAGCAAGGGACGCGGATTCGCCGGCCTCATCAAGCGGCACCATTTCGCCGGCGGAGCCGCGACGCACGGGTCCATGTTCCACCGTGCTCCGGGATCGATCGGCGCCTCGGCGTATCCGAGCCGGGTGCTGCCGGGCATGCGCGCGGCAGGCCACATGGGCAATGCCCGCGTCACCGTGCAGAACCTGCGGGTCGTCCGCATTCATGACCAGGAAAACCTCCTGGTGGTGAAAGGCGCGGTCCCCGGCAGGAACGGCGGGTATGTGATCGTCAGAAAGGCATAATCACGGAACGGTTCCCCGGCGTGTCGGGGGCGTGAACTCGAGGTCGGGAATGGCTGAGATTGATGTGAAAAACCTCGCGAACGAGGTGGTCGGGAAGCTGGAGCTTTCAGACGCTGTCTTTCAGGCTCCGCTGAACATCCCCCTCATCTGGGAGGCGGTCAGGCACTATGAGGATTCGCTGCGGGCGGGAACCGCGGCGACAAAGACCCGCGGCCAGGTGAGCGGCAGCGGCAAGAAGCTCTGGCGCCAGAAGGGCACCGGACGGGCGCGCATCGGAAGCGTGCGCAGCCCCTTGTGGCGGCACGGGGGTACGGTTCACGGCCCCCAGCCAAGGAGCTATGCACACCCTTTCCCGCGCAAGAAGCTGCGCGGCGCCATGCGGTCCGCGCTTTCCGCAAGGTTTGGGGAAAACTGCCTCGCCGTGGTCGAGGCTTTCGGGATCGAGAAACCCAAGACTGCGGAACTGAAGAAAACGCTCGACGCCTTCGGCGCCGGTCGTAAAATCCTGCTCGTGGATTCGGGCGACAACCGCAACCTGAAACTCTCGTCGCGGAACCTTCCGAAGGTGAAACTCGTGCCGGGACAGGGAGTGAATATCTACGATCTCGTGAATCACGAAGTGGTGATTTTTTCGAAGGAAGCGATTCTGCAGGTGCAGGAGGTCCTGAGCCGATGAGAGAAGCACACCACGTCCTCAAACTGCCCGTAATCACGGAAAAGAGCACCTTCGAGAAGGAAAAACTCCAGACGCTGACATTCAAGGTGGCGCGCGACGCAAACAAGCTCGAAATCAAGCATGCCGTGGAGAAGATCTTCAAGGTGAAAGTCGCCAGTGTCCGCACGGCCACCTTTCACGGCAAAATCAGGCGCCAGGGGCGGTTTTCCGGCCGCCGGCCGGATTGGAAGAAGGCGTATGTGACGCTGAAGAAGGGCGAAAAGATGTTCGAATTCTCCGAGATGGTCTGATCTCGGCGGGAGAAGCTGGAAACATGGCAATCAAGACGTACAGGCCCACATCGCCGGCAATACGGTTCCGGACTACGCTCGACAACCGGGAACTCTCCTCCGGCCGCCCTCTGAAACGGCTGACTGAGTCGAAGCGGAGAATTTCCGGGCGGAACAACAAGGGCCGTCTTACCATACGGCATCGTGGCGGGGCTCACAAGCGGCTGTTCCGGATCGTCGACTTCCTCAGGGAAAAGCGGGATATCCCTGCCCAGGTCACCTCGCTCGAGTATGACCCGAACCGCTCGGCTCGTATCGCGCTGCTGACCTACGCGGACGGGGAGAAGAGGTATATCCTGGCCCCGAACGGTCTGAATGTAGGCGCCACCGTAGTTTCCGGGGAGGGGGCCGACATCCTGGTCGGCAACGCGCTGCCGCTCAAAAACATCCCCCTGGGCACGATGATCCACAATATCGAGCTCAAGAAGGGAAAAGGCGGGCAGATGGCTCGTGCGGCCGGAGTTGCCGCACAGCTTCTGGCCAAAGAAGCCGGCTATGCGCAGATCAAGATGCCGTCCGGGGAGACCCGCATGGTGCACCTCGACTGCTATGCCACGGTCGGACAGGTGGGGAACCTCGACCATGAGAACATCTCGATCGGGAAAGCCGGCAGGTCGCGATGGATGGGACGGAGGCCGACGGTACGGGGTGTCGCCATGAATCCGATCGATCACCCGCACGGCGGAGGTGAAGGAAAGACCTCCGGCGGCCGGCATCCGGTCAGCCCCTGGGGATTGCCCACCAAGGGATACAAGACTCGCAACAACAAGCGGACTCAGCGCTTCATAATCAAGCGCCGGGGCAAAAGATAGGTGGAGTACTGCATGTCCAGATCAGTGAAAAAAGGTCCGTTCGTGGACGATCACCTCATGAGCAAGCTGCGTGCGCTCAGCGGCGCCGCAAGCCGGACGGTGATCAAAACCTGGTCGCGGCGCTCGACGATTACACCGGAGATGGTGGGTGCCACGATCGCGGTTCACAACGGCAAAAAGTTTATTCCGATCTATATCTCCGAGAACATGGTGAGCCACAAGCTGGGCGAGTTCGCTCCTACCCGGGTTTTCAAGGGGCACACCACGAAAGTTGCTGAGAAAGCCACAGCCGTAAAGACTTAGGGCGACCGCAAGCCGCCGGGGAGCCTTGCGGCACGCGGGAGCGGAATCGGTTCGCAGGAATAACAGGAGGAGGTGGAACGGTACGGCGCCCCCCGCGGCATCAGATGCGCCGCCGGGGTTGGCTGACCGGCTCCGCCCACGGGATTTGATATGGAAGCTAAGGCGACTGGAAAATACTTGAAGGGATCGCCTCAGAAAGCCCGCCTGGTCATCGACCTCATCCGGGGGAAAAGTGTCCAGCAGGCTCTCGCGATCCTTAGGTTCACGAAGAAGCGCGCCACGCAACCCGTGCAGAAGGTACTGCTGTCTGCGGTAGCGAACGCCAAGGAAAAAAACGCTACGGCGGACGTCGATTCGTTCACCGTGGACCGCGCGGTCGTGGATTCGGGGCCGACGAAGTGGCGGCGCCGGGTCCGGCCCGCTCCGATGGGACGGGCATACAGGCAGCAGCGGCGGTACAAGCACATCACGATCACGATAAAAGGCAAGGACATAGAGGAGTAAGGAGGTAGCCCCTTGGGTCAGAAAGTTCATCCTTACGGTTTCAGGCTCGGCGTAAACAGAACCTGGCGCTCGCGCTGGTTCGCGCGCAAGGATTACGGCGCACTGCTGCATGAGGATCTCAACCTGAAGGTCATGCTCAAGAACAAGTTCGCTCATGCCGGCGTTTCACGCGTGGAGGTGGAGCGGGCCGCGAACAAGCTCACGATCATAATCTTCACTTCCCGCCCCGGCATAATTGTCGGCAAGAAGGGCACCGAGATCGAAAAGCTGAAGAAGGACCTCCAGGTGCTGACCGGGCGCGACATCAACCTGAAGATCCAGGAGGTGAACAAGCCGGAGCTGGATGCGCAGCTGGTTTCCGAAGGGATCGCCCAGCAGTTGGAAAAGCGCATCGCATTCCGGCGCGCCATGCGGCGTGCGGTCGACAGCACGCTGCGCTTCGGCGCCAAGGGAATCAAAGTGCGCACTGCGGGACGCCTGAACGGCGCTGAAATCGCAAGGTCGGAGTGGTATCTGCATGGACAGCTTCCCTTGCACACGATCCGAGCCGACATTGACTACGGCTTCGCCGAGGCACGCACCACCTACGGCGTGATTGGCGTCAAGGTCTGGATTTACAAGGGAGAGGTTTTTGAAATGCAGAAGCCCGAACTCGGGCGGTGATCGGGTAGCAGGAGCGGAAGTCCATGTTGATGCCGAAGAAAGTCAAATATCGAAAACAGCAGAAAGGAAAGCGTCGCGGCAAGGCCTGGCGTGGTTCGGAGGTTACTTTCGGTGACTACGGCCTGAAGGCGATGGAATCAGGGTGGGTCACTGACCGCCAGATCGAGGCGGGACGCGTGGCCATTACCCGTTTCATCAAACGCGGCGGAAAGATCTGGATCCGGGTGTTTCCTGACAAGCCGATCACCAAAAAGCCTGCCGAAACCCGCATGGGGAAGGGAAAGGGTGCTCCGGAAGGCTGGGTTGCAGTGGTTCGTCCCGGCAAGATCATCTATGAAATGGAAGGTGTGGATGAGAGCGTCGCGCTGGAAGCATTGCGGCTGGCGGCGCACAAAATGTCCATCAAGGCAAAGTTCGTGAAACGTTTCGGCATGGAGGAGGCATGAAAGCTTCCCAGATGAGAGACATGTCCAGGGAAGACCTGGCGCTGGAAGAAGCCGCCCTGCGCGAGCAGCTCTTCAAACTCCGCTTCCAGACCGCCACCGGGCAGCTCGAGAGCGCTTCGCGCATGAGGTCCGTACGCAAGGACATCGCGCGTGTCCGCACGGTCCTGCGTGAGATGGCACAGGCGGAAAAGGAAAAAATTCAAGGGGCTGGAAAATGATGAGTACGGAGCAGAGAAGTCGGGGCATCCGGCATTCCGAGGTCGGGATCGTCATCAGCACGGCGATGCAGAAAACCGTTGCCGTCGAGGTGGACCGGCTGGTCCGGCACCCGCTGTACAGGAAAACACTGCGGAAAACTTCCACCTTTCTGGCTCATGATGAAAGCGGTTCCTGCAAGGTGGGGGACCGGGTGCGCATCATGGAAACCCGCCCTTTGAGCGCGCGAAAGAGATGGCGGGTGACAGAAGTCCTGTCGAGAGCCACCTGAAGCGGCGGCCTCCGGACGGAAGTCGGAGGCGATGTGCAGAGCCGATAGAGCTGAGGGAATGCTGCAATGATACAGATGCGAACGATTTTGGATGTGGCGGACAATTCGGGGGCAAGGAAGATCTCTTGTATCCTGCCGCTCGGAAACCAGGTGGGGCACATCGCCAGCTTGGGGGACATCATCACCGCCAACGTCAAGGAGGCGACTCCGGACGGCAGCGTGAAAAAAGGGGATGTGGTGAAAGCCGTTGTTGTGCGTACACGCAAAGAACACCGGCGTAAGGACGGCACCTACATCCGCTTCGACGATAATGCGGCGGTACTCATCAATGATCAGAAGGAGCCGATCGGAACGCGCGTTTTCGGGCCGGTAAGCCGCGAGCTGAGGGACAAGGAATTCCTGAAGATCGTGTCGCTGGCTCCGGAAGTGATCTAGGGACGGTCGAGCGAGGATCGCAATCCATGGCCAGAGTGCATATCAAAAAGAATGATCAGGTCTACATCCTTTCCGGCAAGGAGCGCGGCAAGACCGGGAAGGTCCTCAGGGTGTTTCCGGGGAAGAGCCGGGCGATTGTGGAAGGGATCAACTTCATCCAGAAGCACACCCGACCCAACCCGCAGAAGAACGTCAAGGGAGGCATCCTGCCCAAAGAATCCCCGATCCACCTCTCGAACCTGATGGTCGTATGCAAGCGGTGCAACAAGCGCACCCGCACAGGCTTCAGCGAGGTGCGGGGCGGGCAGAAGGCCCGGGTCTGCAGGAAGTGTAACGAACTCTTGGATGAATAAGGGCTTTCCAGTTATGAGCCGATTGCGAGAGATGTATAAGAAAGAGGTGGTGCCCGCCCTGACGCGGCAGTTCGGGTACGGGAACATAATGGCCGTGCCCCGCATGGTCAAAATCAATGTCAACATGGGAGTCGGCGAGGCGATCGCCAACGCCAAGATCCTCGACTCCGCCGCCGACGAACTGGCATTGATCACCGGCCAGCGTCCCGTGGTCACAAAGGCCAAAAAGTCCATTGCGGCCTTCAAACTGCGCCAGGGGATGCCCATCGGCGTTACAGTCACGCTGCGCGGCGATCGCATGTTCGAGTTTTTCGACCGGCTGGTCAACATCGCACTGCCCCGTGTCCGTGATTTCCGCGGCGTTTCCGCCCGGTCGTTCGACGGCCGCGGAAACTACACTCTCGGACTGCGCGACCAGCTGATCTTCCCCGAGATCGATTACGGGAAAGTCGACAAGACCCGCGGCATGAACATCACTTTTGTCACCACGGCCGGCACGGATGATGAAGCCTATGCCCTGCTGCAGTCGATGGGCATGCCGTTTGCAAAAAAGGAGCAACAGTCTTAAGACATCGGGCGGGCCGAGGGCCGCCAAGGAGCCATCGTGGCAAGAACATGTTTGAAGGCCAAAGCGAGGAAAGCACCGAAATTCAAGGTGCGCACTCACATCCGCTGTTTGCGCTGCGGCCGTCCCCGTGGAATCTACAGGAAATTCCAGCTCTGCCGGATCTGTTTCCGCAACCTGGCTCTTTCGGGTGAAATACCGGGAGTGACCAAGTCGAGCTGGTAGAAAGCGAGCGGCAGGCTTCCGCCCCGCCGATGCTGCGGCGGGAGCGCGGCGCCCGTCCAGGGTGGAGAGTTGAACTTATGACAATGACCGATCCGATCGCCGACCTTCTGACCCGGATCCGGAATGCCGTTGCTTCCAGGCACGAGACGGTGGATATCCCTTCCTCCAAAATGAAGCTGGAAATCGTCCGGATTCTGAAAGAGGAAGGCTATATTTCCAATTTCACGGTCTCGCGCGATCAGAAGCAGGGCATGATCCGTGTCCACCTCCGGTATTCGCCGGGCAAGATCCCCGTGATCAGCACGCTGCAGCGGGTGAGCCGGCCCGGCTGCCGTGTCTACGCGGACAAATCGCGCATCCCCACGGTTCTGGGAGGCATGGGCATCTGTGTCGTTTCCACTTCGCAGGGGCTGCTGACGGGCAAGCAGGCGCAGGACAAGGGGCTCGGCGGCGAAGTGCTGTGCACCATAAGCTGAGAACCAGGATTGGATTGCAACGGTAAAGGTGCTTTATGTCACGAGTTGGCAAAAAACCGATCAAAATACCCGCAGGAGTCAAGGTCTCGATCCGCGAGGGAGTGCTGGAGGTCGCGAGCAAAAGAGCCACGCTCTCCAGCCCCATTCCTGCCGGAATCCGCTTCAAGATTGAAGGGGATGAACTTCTGGCGACCCGGGACTCGGATGAAAAACCGATGCCGGCGTATCACGGGCTCGCACGTGCCCTCGCGGCCAACAATGTGCGCGGCGTGACCGAAGGCTTCACGAAGACGCTCGAACTCGTCGGGATCGGCTTCAAGGCGGAAGCCAAGCCCAAAGCGGTCACCTTCAATCTGGGTTATTCGCACCCGATCGAATTCCCGATTCCCGAAGGAATCTCGATCAAGGTGGAACGGTTGCCGCGCACTCTCCAGAACTACATCGCAACCGTAACGATCTCCGGCGCCGACCGTCAGTTGGTGGGCCAGGTGGCAGCGGACATCCGCGCATTGCGCAGGCCCGATTCCTACAAGGGCAAGGGCATCCGCTACTCGAATGAAACCGTCCGGCTCAAGGTCGGAAAGAAGGGTGCATAATGATCACTCCCATCGCCCGCGCACAGGAGCGCTCGAAAATTCACGCAAGAATCCGCCGGAAGGTCCTTGGAACCGGCAACCGTCCCCGTTTGTGCGTGTTCCGCAGCATCGCGCACATTTATGCCCAGGTGGTTGATGACCTCAGCGGCAAGACGCTGGTCGCCGCCTCCACACTCGAATCCGAAGTCTGGGGCGAAAAGAAGAAGGCGGGCAACATAAGCGCCGCCCGCATGGTCGGGAAAGCAATCGCTCAGCGTGCGAAAGCCAAGGGGATCGAAGCGGTAGTCTTCGACCGCGGCGGATACCTTTACCACGGCCGGGTGAGGGCGCTGGCCGAGGCAGCCCGCGAAGGCGGATTGAAGTTCTAGGAGGAATCTTGGAAAAGATCGATGTCGGCGGCCAGGAATTGAAAGACCAGGTGGTTTCCATCAACCGCGTCACCAAGGTAGTCAAGGGCGGCAAAAACCTGAGTTTCAGCGCCCTGGTGGTGGTCGGCGACCAGAACGGCCTGGTCGGGTATGGCATGGGAAAAGCCAAGGAAGTACCTCAGGCCATTAAAAAAGGCGTGGAACAGGCGCGCAAGAATCTGATCCGCGTCCCGCTGAATGGGAAGACAATCCCGCATGCGGTCGTCGGACGTTATGGAGCCGGGCTCGTCATGCTCAAGCCCGCTTCCGAAGGCACCGGCGTGATAGCGGGCGGGCCCGTCCGGGCGGTTGTCCAGTCCGCCGGCATCTCCAATATTCTGACCAAGTCATTGGGGAGTACCAACCCCCATAATGTGGTGAAGGCAACCTTCGCCGGTCTGAAGAGCCTGAAGGAAGCCGCCGGTGTCGCGAAAATGCGCGGCAAACAGGTCGAGGAGATATGATCATGGAAGGGACGAAGCAGAACGCGACATTGCGGATAAAATACGTCCGGAGTGCCATCGCTGCGCCCGGGAAGCACAAACTGATTGTCAAGAGCCTCGGTTTCAAGCGCCTCAACCAGGTGGTGACCCGTGAGGATTCTCCCGCGGTGCGCGGCATGGTGGCCCGGATTCCACATCTGGTCAGGATCGTCGGTTCGGAATAGAGGGAACGAAGATGGCATTAACGATAAGCAGTCTGTCTCCGTCGCGCGGTGCAAACCGCAAGTCGAAACGGGTGGGGCGCGGCATCGGCAGCGGCCACAGCAAGACCTCCACGCGGGGCTCCAAGGGACAGAAGTCCCGCTCCGGCACCTCGATCCGCCCTGGTTTTGAGGGCGGCCAGATGCCTCTGCACCGGCGTCTTCCCAAGAGGGGTTTTCACAACATATTCCGCAAGGAATATGCAATCGTGAATCTGAAAAGCCTCGAAGGATTTGAAGCCGGCGCCAAGGTAAACCCGGAAATCCTCCAGCAGAAGGGGATTGTCCGACATCCCGGAGACGGCATCAAGATTCTCGGGGTTGGAGAAATCCAAAATCCCATTCACGTCCAGGCGCACAAGATCAGCAAGAGCGCCTTAGAGAAAATCCAGAAAGCGGGCGGCACATTCGAGATCATTGCCAGGTAGTACCAAACTTCGGCACAAGCCGATCGGTTGAAAAATAATGCCAGACGACAGAAGTCCGTTTTTTAGTTCGATGAAGAACATCGCCAGCATCCCGGACTTGCGCAAGCGCGTTCTGTTCATGTTGGGACTGCTTGCGGTGTACCGCGTCGGCGCTTTCATCCCCACGCCGGGGATCAATCACGAAGCGCTGGAAATGTTGTTCCAGACTCAGGCGGGTACCATATTCGGCTTCCTGGACATTTTCTCCGGCGGAAATCTGCGGCGCTTCAGCATCTTCGCTCTCGGTATCATGCCGTACATCACGGCGTCCATCATTCTGCAGTTGGCAACCGTTGTCGTCCCCTACCTGGAAAAGCTCTCGAAGGAAGGGGAATTGGGGCGCAAGAAAATCACCCAGTACACCCGCTATCTTACCGTGGTGCTTACCCTCTTCCAGGGCTTCATGACGGCAGTGGCCCTCGAGCGCTCGGGCGGGGGTGCGGGCCCGCAGATTGTCGCTTCTCCGGGCTGGGGATTCCGGTTGATGGTGATGATCACGCTCACCACGGGCACGGCTTTTATCATGTGGATCGGCGAGCAGATTACCGAGCGTGGGATCGGAAACGGAATCAGCCTGATCATCTTCGCCGGCATCGTCGTCGGCCTGCCTGCCGCGATCTTTGCAATCATCCAGAATGTGCAACAGCGTACCTGGTCAATATTTACCGTGATTGTCCTGCTGCTCGTCATGATCCTTACCGTGGCGGCGGTGGTGTTTGTCGAACGCGGGCAAAGGAAAATCCCGGTGCAATACGCCAAACGAGTGGTCGGGCGCAAGGTCTATGGCGGTCAGGCAACCCACCTGCCTCTCCGCGTCAATTCCGGGGGTGTGATTCCGGTCATTTTTGCCGCCTCGATCGTGTCGATTCCTTCCACTCTCGGAGTGGTCTTCCCGCAGACGTTCCTGCGCAGCCTGTCCAACCAGTTGGCCCAAGGCATGCCCCTGTACAATCTCCTGTACATCAGCGGGATCATCTTTTTCTGCTTCTTTTATGTGAGTATCATTTTCAACCCCATGGAAGTGGCTGATAATATCCGGAAATACGGCGGATACATCCCCGGGATCCGCCCCGGCAAGAGGACGGCGGAATACATCGACCGGATCCTGAGCCGGCTCACGGCAGCCGGAGCCATATATCTCGTGCTGGTGTGCCTCCTGCCGGAATTCCTGATTACCGGTTTCAAGGTGCTGCCGCTGCCCCTGATCGGTCCAAGACTTGACGATTGGCTCACCACTGCCGGCTTGAGCTGGATCACGACAGGCCTCGGCGTGACCTTTTATTTTGGAGGTACATCCCTGCTCATCGTGGTCGGCGTGGCAATGGATACCGTGCAGCAGATTGAGTCACAGCTCATCATGCGCCATTACGACGGATTCTTGAAGAAGGGCCGGATTCGCGGCCGCAGAGGATAAACCGGAAGTACATTGCACCTTGTGTGGGAGCGGTGATGAGGAAGGCGCTGATATTGTTGGGCCCGCCGGGAGCGGGCAAAGGGACGCAGGGGAAAATGCTGGAATCCCACTATGGCTATCCGAGCATTTCCACGGGGGATATTCTGAGAGAGTCTGTCAGGAAACAGACGGATCTGGGCAGAAGGGCTCAGGCGCTGATGGAGGCGGGGGAACTCGTGCCCGACAGCCTGGTGGATGAGATCGTGAAGGCCCGGCTTGCGGAAAAGGATGCACAGAAGGGTTTTATCCTGGACGGCTACCCACGCACACTCGGCCAAGCGGCGTTTTTTGAGAAACTTGCTGCCTCGGAGGGGATCCATACCGTTGCGGTGGGAGTGATTGTGGAAGACGAGGAGCTGGTGGCGAGGCTCTCTGCGCGCTGGAACTGCCCCGGATGCGGCAAAATCTACAACACCGGTTCGAATCCCAGCCGCCAGCCTGGCCGATGCGACGACTGCGGCAAGTCCCTGATCCAGCGCAAGGACGACCGGCCTGAAGTCATTCGGGAGCGCCTGGATGTGTATCGCAGATCGACACAGCCGCTGATCGAATTCTACCGGCAGCGGAATCATTACCGTCAGGTGGACGGGAAGGGGGCCGCCGACCAGGTTTTCGGCTCAATCGTGAGTGTCGTGGACGGAATGACACAATAGAATAGGGCGCGTCGGTGTGACCGGCGCCAGGATTTCATATGCCGAAAGAGGATGCGATCGAGGTCGTAGGAACGGTAGTCGAGACTCTCCCGAACGCGATGTTTCGAGTGGAGCTTGAAAACAAGCATATGGTCCTGGCCCACGTTTCCGGGAAAATGCGCAAGAACTTCATCCGCATCCTCCCCGGCGACAAGATCCTTGTCGAGCTTTCCCCGTATGACCTGACCCGGGGGCGCATCGTCTACCGATACAAATAGACGGTGCGAAGGTGCCCCGGCGGGGAGGCACTTCCGCCGGGAATCGGAGCGAGCGGGCGGGAGAATGGAAGCGGAGCAGCTGTCATGAAAGTACGTTCATCGGTCAAAAAGATTTGCGTGAAATGCAAGGTTGTTCGTCGCAAGGGAGTGGTGCACATTCAGTGCCCCAATCCCAAGCACAAGCAGCGCCAGGGCTGAGAGCGGGCTGCTCACTCAGTTTCATGGAGGTTACCATTGGCTAGAATTGCTGGAGTGGATCTGCCCATCGGCAAGCGGGTTCAGATCGGGCTCACATATATCTACGGAATCGGCAGGAGCCGGGCGACGAAGATCTGCCAGGAGGCCAGAGTCGATGCTGGCACTAAGGTAAAGGATCTGACCGAAGACGAGGTCGTGCGGATCCGGAACATCATACAAAGGGACGGCATGGTCGAAGGCGACCTGCGCAAGGCCATTTCCATGGACATCAAGCGGCTCATGGAGATCGGCTGCTACCGCGGCTTGCGGCACCGACGCGGGCTGCCCGTCCGCGGTCAGCGGACTCATACCAATGCCCGGACCCGTAAAGGACCTCGCCGGATCATCGGCAAGAAGTAGGGGATAGAATCGGAATCGCTTCGGCATGCGAAGCTTTCCGCGCCGGATACCACCGGTTCAGGAGCGTATTTATGGCGGAAAAGGTAAAGAAGGCAGGGAAAAAGAAGGGCGGGAAGAAACGGGAAAAACTGAACGTCCCGAACGGCATCGCGCATATTCTCGCCACCTTCAACAACACGATCATCACGATCACCGACTTGGAGGGGAACCTGCTGACCGCTGCGAGTGCCGGGGCCGCAGGCTTCAAGGGATCCCGAAAGGGTACGCCTTTCGCCGCGCAGCAGGCGGCCACCAATGCCGCTGCGGCCGCCAAAGATTACGGCATGCGCTCGCTGCAGGTCCTCCTGAAAGGACCCGGCGCCGGCCGGGAATCCGCTGTCCGGGCCCTTCAGGCCGCGGGAATCGAAGTGAAATCCATCCGGGATATCACCCCGATCCCGCACAACGGCTGCCGTCCGCCGAAGCGTCGCAGGGTTTAGTCCGGATTTCCGTGCTTTCCCCGCTCGGGATATGGCACCTTCCGGAATGCTTGAAAGAGGAGAAACAATTTGGCCAGATATCGCGAAGCAAAATGCCGGCTCTGCCGACGGGAAGGAATGAAGCTCTTTCTCAAGGGCGACCGGTGCTTCAAAGACACATGCTCGATCGAAAAGCGCAACTTCCCTCCCGGCCAGCACGGTCGGGACCGCCGTCCCAAGACCATCGGCTACGGGCTGCAGCTGCGGGAGAAGCAAAAGGTACGACGCATCTACGGCGTGCTCGAGCGCCAGTTCGCCAACTATTTCGACAAAGCCGACAAGAAGAAGGGAATCACGGGAGAAACCCTCCTGCTCAGCCTGGAACGCAGGCTCGACAGCGTCGTATTCCGCCTCGGATTCGCCGCATCCCGCGACCAGGCGCGCCAGCTTGTGAATCATGGGAACGTCGTCGTCAACGGCAAAAAGGCCGATATTCCCTCCCTTGCCGTAAACGCCGGGGACGTGATCACGTTACGGGAAAAAACCAGGAAAGTGCAGCAGATCCAGGATTCCGTCGCTACCGTCGGCGGGCGCGGCGGTGTGCCGGCATGGCTCGAACTGGATGCCGCAGGCCTGAAGGGCACTGTGCTCAGCCTCCCCAAGCGTGAGGACCTGACCATGCCGATCGACGAGCAGTTGATCGTCGAACTCTACTCGAAGTAGAGAAGGAACCGGGTGAATTTCGACTGGCGGGGGACGAATGACACCTCATCCGTGAGCCGTTCGTCATCCGTCATGCGGGCTTGTTCCATCACTGGAGAAGATTATGACCAAAGGGTTCCAGAAACCAAAGAGACTGTTTTGTGACCTCGAGACGCTGAGCCCGACTTATGGGCAGTTCCACGCACAGCCGTTTGAGCGCGGCTTCGGCACAACCATCGGGAACGCCATGCGCCGGGTGCTGCTTTCATCGATTGAAGGAGCGGCCATTACCGCCGTAAAGATCGAAGGTGTATTGCACGAGTTCACTCCCATTCCGAACGTGACCGAAGACGCCACGAATATCATCATGAATCTGAAGCAGGTTCCGATCCGCCTGGCGGTGTCCCACGAGAAGACGATCTACCTCGAGGTCGATCAGCCGGGCGACGTCAAGTCGGGCAGCATCACCCCTGATCCCGACGTCGAGATCCTGGACCCGAACGTCCATATCGCGACGATCGGGGAAGGCGGCTCCCTGAAAATCGAAATGCGCATCAAGAACGGACGCGGCTACGTTCCGGCCGACGAAAACTTCGAGGAAGACCTGCCGATCGGATATATCCCGCTCGACAGCGTCCACTCGCCCATCAAGCGGGTGAATTATACCGTCGACGCCGCCCGCCTCGGCCAGACCACCGACTATGACAAGCTGGTGCTGGACGTCTGGACCAATGGCTGCATCCTGCCCCAGGATGCGGTCGCTCAGGCAGCGAAAATCCTGAAGGACCACATGTTCATCTTCATCAACTTTGAAGAGCAGCCTGAGGAAGAGGAAGAGGAAGTCGACAGGGATGCCGAGCGGTTGTACGACAACCTGAAACGATCCGTCGAGGAACTGGAGTTGTCGGTGCGATCCTACAACTGCCTCAAAAACGCCGACATCAAAACCATCGGCGAGCTGGTGCAGAAGACGGAAGCCGAAATGCTCAAGACGAAGAACTTCGGCCGCAAATCCTTGAACGAGATCAAGGAAATCCTCGCAGAAATGGGTTTGTCGTTCGGCATGAAACTTGGCGAAGACGGCAGGCCGCTCCCTGCCCCCAAGCTGGAATAGCCGGGGAGAACTCGAAGCACATCGGAGATACTACGCATGAGACATCGAAATGCCGGCAGAAAGCTGGGACGAAAAACTCCCCACCGCATCAGCATGTTCCGCAACCTGGTGACGTCGCTCCTCGACAAGGAGCGCATCCGGACAACTCTGCCCCGCGCCAAGGAAGTCCGCCCCATCGCAGAACGCATGATCACCCTGGGCAAGCGCGAATCACTGCATGCCCGGCGGCAGGCTCTGGCGTATATGAAGGATCCCGAAGTGGTCTCCAAGCTGTTCAAGACCCTTGCGCCGCGATTTGCGCAGCGCAGCGGAGGTTATACGCGCATCGTCCGGTTGGGCTTCCGTCAGGGGGACGGGGCCCAAATGGCGATTCTCGAACTGATCGGTAGCGGCTTCAAGGCCGACAAGAAGGACGAGAAAAAAGGCGGGAGGAAGGCGAAAAAGGCGGAGACAGAGAAACCCGCAGCGAAGGAAAAAGACTGATTGCGCGTAAAAGGCGCGACCGTCGCCCCGCTGAAAATCCGGCTGCTTTCCCGTGCCCTTGCTTTATATGATCTTCGACAAGGTTCCTCGAGCAAAACTCCCCACTCGCCTGGGAGACTTCACCGTCTATGGCTTCCGGGATCCGGAAACCGGCGAGGAAGCCGTCGCCCTGGTTGCCGGCGACCTCGGCGCGGACGGGCCCGTGCTCGTGCGCATCCACTCGCAGTGCCTTACCGGCGACGTGTTTGCCTCGGAGCGATGCGACTGCGGCGATCAGCTGCATGAGGCCATGCGCATCATCTCCGCAAACGGGCGCGGCCTGGTCCTGTACCAGCAGCAGGAAGGACGCGGCATCGGACTCATCAACAAGATCCACGCGTACGAGCTCCAGGATCAGGGCCTCGACACGGTCGCCGCCAATCTCGAACTGGGATTCGAGGCGGACCACCGCGACTACCGCTTCCCCGCTGAGATTCTCAAGTATCTCGGCGCCACGAGCATACGCCTGCTTTCCAATAATCCCGACAAGGTTCTGGGCCTGGAAAAGGAGGGTATCCGTGTCGCGGAGCGGGTCGCCCTCGAAATCACCCCGAATGCCTCGACCCACGATTACCTCAGGATCAAGAAGGAAAAGCTGGGACACCTGCTCTCCAAAGTCTAGGACAGACTTCAAACTGCAGGTCTTGGACCTCAATGTTGACACTCAAACTGATCCCGATGGATCGGCAGTTTGCGCTGAAAGACCTGTCGGCTGTAAGGCTGGCCGTGTGGGGAATCTCATTTCCTGCCCGAACACCCCCGCCGCGTCCTTGTTTCCCCGCGTTCAGCCATATGCCAAGGGATTCGGCGTCCTCGACCTGGAAAGAATAAAAACCGAGATCTGGCGGCAAAAGGAGGTCCGGTGAACATGCGCAAAAAGTTGATGCTGGCCGTTGCCTGCGCCGCCCTTGCCGCTTCTGCTGCCGCACAGTCCGATCGCTTCGACGCAGGCTCATACCTGCGCCATGTCCGCTACCTGGCAGGCGATGATCTCAAGGGCAGGGCCAACGGCTCGCCGGAACTGAACAAGGCGGCAGATTATATCGCGAAAGAGTTCCGGGCTGCAGGCCTCGCTCCCGGCGGTTCCGATGGCTGGTATTTCCAGGAATTCGAAACTGTCACCGGGAGCGAACTTGGTCCGAAAAACCGGCTGACCATCCGGGCCGGGACGCGGTCGATCCAAGCGGCTTTGCGCAAAGAGTACGTGCCGATCGGGACAGACGGTGCGACGCAACTCTCAGGACCAGTGGTATTCGCCGGGTATGGAATCACGGCGGAAGAGCATGGTTATGACGATTACAAGGATCTCGATGTAGCGGATAAGGTCGTGCTCGTACTGGCGCACGAACCGCTCGAGAACGATAACGCAAGCTTGTTCGACGGGAAAATCATGACGCTGCATGGCCAGGACAGTACCAAGGCTATCAATGCAAAGTCCAGGCAGGCCAAAGCGATCCTCATCGTACAGGATCCGGCCAATCATCCTGACGAGGAAAACGATCTCTCCGACCCGACCCTGGGCACGCAGGTCGATGATCTCGGCATCGCTGCCTTCAGGATCCACCGCAGCCTGGCGCAGAAGATCCTCACTGCCGGGAAAAAAGATCTCATCGGATTGCAGAGAGAGATCGATGGTGCACTGGCCCCGCGGAGTTTCGCCCTCAGCGGCATCGAGATCCAGATCTCCCTGGATGTCAAAAAGGTGCGCAGGGAAGTGCGCAATGTCGTCGGAATCCTGCAGGGTACAGATCCTGCGGCAGCTGATGAGGCGATCGTCATCGGCGCACACTACGACCATCTCGGGCGCGGCAACCGGTCTTCCATGGAACGGTCGCAAATAGGCCAGGTGCACAACGGGGCGGATGACAACGCGAGCGGCACCGCCGGCATCATCGAACTGGCGCGGGCCCTGGCCCGGGATCCGGCGGCCAGGAGGCGCACTCTCATATTCATCGCCTTCGCCGCCGAAGAGCTGGGACTGAATGGATCTGCATATTGGGTTGCGCATCCCAACCGGCCTGTCGACAAGATCGTCGCCATGCTCAATCTCGACATGATCGGCCGATTAAAGGACAACGTTGTCCTTGTCAACGGCATCGCCACCTCTCCGTCGTTCGAACCACTGGTTGCCGGCGCATCCGCCGATGCCGGACTCACCCTCAAACCGTTTCCCGGAGGGTTCGGGGGGAGCGACCAGCAGTCGTTCTACCTGAAAGATATCCCGGTGCTGTTTTTCTTTACCGGCTACCATGCGGATTATCATCGGCCCTCCGACGACTGGGATAAGATCGACTCCGCAGGCGCAGTGCGGGTCCTCGACATGGTCTACCGGGTCGCCACCCGGCTGAATGAGATGGACAACCGGCCGGGCTTTGCAAAGATCGTCGAGCCGGCAGCACCCCCCGGCGGCGGACGGGGATATGGCGCGTATTTCGGATCGGTGCCGGATATGACCGGAGATGTCGCCGGCGTGCGTTTCTCAGAGGTGAGGCCGGACAGCCCGGCCGCAAGTGCAGGTTTGCGCGCAAACGATGTCTTGATCCGATTCGGCGGAAAAGAAATCAGGAATCTGCAGGATTTCAGCTACATGCTTCAGGCCAGGAAGCCGGGGGAGACCGTCGAAGTAGTAGTTGTGCGTGAGGG
>Ga0113563_10000501_pt1 | contig 19073 bp, 22 predicted proteins | sample Mud3Dept3metaG_FD_80117 | JGI IMG/M metagenome (GOLD analysis project Ga0113563, IMG submission 80117) | Freshwater wetland microbial communities from Ohio, USA, analyzing the effect of biotic and abiotic controls - Mud 3 Core 4 Depth 3... | ecosystem: Environmental > Aquatic > Freshwater >...
GACTCTTTTTCTCACCGGCATGCTTTACAAAGTCCTCGACCGGATGAAGTAGTCAACCGAAAATGATGATTTGAAGAGGCTTTCTTAGGGCCTCTTTTTTTGTTTCCCAGAGAGGACATCGGAGTCTGTTATAATGCAGTTATGGATGAAATTGGAAAGCTGATCCCTCCTCTGCCAAGGACTCAAGAAGGGGTTTGGGAAGGGAGAAAAATACAGAGAGGAAGAGCCGTTGCGGCACTGGCGGCATACGCTGTCGCTATGGCTGTAGTTGAAGCCGTAGTAGTGGTGTATCTCCGCGAACTGTATTATCCGGACGGATTTCTTATCCAAACGGCGACGGACATCCGGGCTATCCCGCGGGAGATTCTGCGGCTGGAAGTATGGCGCGAGCTGGCAACGCTCATCATGCTGGCCACCGTTGCCTTCTTGGCCTTTGATCGGCTGAGAGAAAAGTCGTGGGCGTTCGTTTTCGCCTTCTCGCTGTGGGATCTCGGCTATTATCTGTTCTTGTATATTTTTCTCAACTGGCCGCCTTCGCTGGCCGCTCTCGATGTGTATTTTCTGATCCCATCCGTCTGGATCGGCCCGGTGTGGTTCCCGCTTCTCATCTTCAGCTTCCTCGGTGTCATTTCTTTTTGGAAACTTTTACCATCGTCATGGCAAAAGAAAGTCGGTTCAACGGAGAAAAATATTTCTTGCTCTTGATTAGTTTCTTTGTATCTACTCCAATGTTCTTGAGAACATTGGAGTAACATGAGTAATATGGTGTACAATAGGCTTATGCAAAAACCACGCCAACTCGAGCGGATCGTAAAGGGGGTAGCCAACCACCGTCGGATTGAGATTGCCATCCTTTTGGCCAAACGACCAGAACTGTCGGTTATTGAAATAGCTGAAGCACTGGAGATCAACTTCAAAACGGCGTCGGAACATATCCGCCGCCTGGCTCTCGCCGGACTGGTGATGAAGCGAAGCGATGGAAGCGCTGTCCGTCACGCCCTCTCTCCACGTGGCCGCTCTATTCTCAAGTTCTTGAGAACATTGGAATAGCGGAAAAGAGGGGTGTAAAATAAAAAAGAGAATTCTTTTATGGAAAAGATAGAAAAGTTGAATTTGGGCGGGGTGCCGGAGAAGTTCAAAGATGAGGGCGTTTTTGCTCATTATAAAGAACTGGTTCGTATCGGCGATATTGTCGAGGCTATCCGCGATGTGAAGAACGGCGAGATTCCTCGTGGTGCAAGAGTGAAGATTACGGACATTCTGATTGATCCGAAACCCAACGTGAGGGGTTTTGCAAAAAGAATAAAGGTTGAAGGGTACGCTGGTGATTATAATCCGAAGCGCTTCAAGAAAGTGAGCGAGTAGCTATAAAACTTTTTTATAAACTATGGCGACGGTAAAAGTGCTTGTTGAGGGGTATGCGGAGAAGTTGGGCCGGGCTTGGGTCGCCAGTTCGACCGTATGTTTCATCACGACTGATGCAGGCAAGAGAATAATCACCGATCCGGGATGCAATCGTCAGAAACTGCTTGCAGCACTGCGGAAAGAAAATGTGGCGCCGGATGATATCGACTATGTCTTTCTATCGCATTACCATCCCGACCATACGCTGCTGGCCGGTATTTTCGTCAAAGCGAAACACATCACCTTCGATGCCAACCTCATGTACGATAACGATCGGCTCTTTCCATTCGCTACGCACGAGATGGGCCAGGATATCGAAATCATAGAAACGCCCGGGCACGTGCCGGAACATATTTCGCTTCTGGTCAATACCGCCGAGGGCAGGGTGGCGATAGCGGGAGATGCCATTTGGTGGCTGGATAATGAAAAACAGGTTTTTGACATCCATCAGAAAGATCATTCGCAGGCCAAGGGCATGGATATGGAAGCCTTGGTCGAAAGCCGAAAAAAACTTTTGAAAATGGCTGATTCTATCATTCCCGGCCACGGCAGAATGTTTCAGGTGAAAAAATAAAATCGGTAAGTTCGGAACACTCTGTGTGATGAGGGTGTCTAAGAAAACGAGGATTGAGAGAGTTTCTTTTTTACATCAGAAAAGATTCGGGTAATATTTTGACTTTTGTTTTTTTCTATGGGAGAATCATACATCCTGGTATCTTTACAATCTATTTGAGAAAGGACGACAGCGTGGACAATCCGAGAATGGAAAGAAGTTATTGGATAACCATCACTCGCCCGATTCAGGTCGTGCTGGGAGGAATGGCTGCCTGGATTGCAGCGCTTCTCTCTGACGGACCGCTCTGGCTGAGCACTCAAAAAATGGCTGTTGGCGGAGTGATGTCGCTCAGTATTCTAGGCGCCAGCCTTTGGCACTATGGAGCCAGGGCGGATGTGTATGCCAAAAAACACTGGGATCCGGTGTATGTAAAAAATCCAATAATCCTTCTAGCAATGGGAGGAGTGTCATTTACAGCCTCTATTTTCCTTGCCTGGCAGTTCCTGCCGTCAGAATGCATGGCGATTGCAGTTGCAAACTGCCTGGTAATTTCACTCTACGCCAGATTTCTGGATCAGTACTGGCCATGGAAAAACTTGTCTATTGCCGCCGTGTGCGTCACCCCGTTTCTTTTGGGCTGGTTTTCCGGACATCGGCTCCATCACATGGTTCCGCCGATGATCGCAGCCACATTCTTTTTTTATCTCGCCCGCGAGATATTCAAAGATATCGTGGATCTTGAGGCCAACCGCGGCAAGCGCTTTACCATGGTAATGGACATCGGTATGCTGGCGGCGCTCCGAGTCGGCGGATTGATACTGGCGGTTTCCGTGTTCATGATTCTCTATTCCCTTCGGTTTGCGCCCCATTCAGCATTCGTCTGGGTGCCGTGTATTTTGGGGAGTTCTTGGCTTTTTTGGTTCGCCATCAAAGCGTTGCGGGGGGAAAGCGTCGCCAAAAAGTTTCCATGGATGGATCTCGGAGTCGCGACAATCCTTATCTCGCTTATCGGGGTGAGACTCGAAATGTACTGAAAATATTTGACCCACCAAGCGGAACTCACTCTGGTGGGTTCTTGCTTTTGATACACTCATGTGTTGTGGGGGATATTGAGGTTTTAAAAGCCTCTTTTTTGGTAATGTAAACTTGAATTTCGAGCATGGTATACTTACTTTGTTTTAACTTACTTGACACACATCTTTAGAAGAGTAACGCTACGAAAATATGATTCAAGGTGAAGCGCTGGCTTGTCCTGCCGCCGCTTGACGCGCTTTTATGGCATGTTGTATTATTGTATGTATAAGTCAGGTAAACAAATAAATATATGCACCAAGGAGTAAACACGACGAATGATGCTGGCATTGAGACAAAGAAAATTGATGGAAAAAACAAAAAATCGTTATGACCCAAGATGAAGCGCTGGCGATCCTGAGAACCGGCGCGCATGTTTTTCTGACGGGCGAGGCGGGGTCGGGAAAAACGCATACTATCAATCGCTACACCGACTATCTTCGCGAGCATGAGATCGATTTTGCGGTGACTGCCTCGACGGGTATCGCGGCCACCCATATCCATGGCATGACCATCCATTCCTGGAGCGGCATCGGTGTCGAGACGGCGCTCGATGATGATGCTCTGAAACAGCTGGCCGAGAATCGCTACGTCGCCAAGCGCATCAAGAAGGCCAAAGTGCTCATTATCGATGAGATTTCCATGCTGGATGGCACCGTTCTCACGCTCGTCGAGCGGGTGTGCCGGAAGGTGCGCAAACTCAAGTTGCCCTTCGGCGGATTGCAGGTCGTCTTGGTGGGTGATTTTTTCCAGCTGCCACCGGTTGGTAAAGATGGAAGATCGGTGGAATTCGCTTTTGATTCAGATGCCTGGCAAGTTCTACAGCCGGTCGTGTGCTATCTCAGCGAACAGCACCGCCAAGTGGACAGTGTTTTTCTCAATATCCTCTCGGCTATCCGGCGTAACGAATTTGATGAAACGCATTTCGAGAGTATCAGCGGGCGGATCATCGCCTCGGCGGATCTGCCGGAGGATATGACGCGGCTCTATTCGCACAATGCCAATGTGGACACGCTCAATGCCGCCGAACTGAAAAAGCTGCCGGGCAAGAGCCAGACGTTCGTCATGGCGCTCCGCGGTCCGGAGACGCTGACAGAGGCTCTCAAGCGCGGTTGTCTCTCGCCGGAGCGCCTCGAATTGAAGGTCGGGGCGACGGTCATGTTCACGAAAAATAATCCGAATCTCGGATTCGTCAACGGCACGCTTGGTACGGTCGTCGGTTTCGCTAAGGAAAAAAAGTACCCGATCGTCGAAACGCACAGCGGAGAGCGTATCGAGACGGAACCGATGGAGTGGACGATAGCGGAAGGGGACGCGGTTTTGGCAAAAATTACGCAATTGCCGCTCAGGCTGGCGTGGGCGCTCACTATCCACAAGAGCCAGGGCGTGAGCTTGGACGCCGCCGTCATGGATCTGTCGCAGACATTCGAATACGGCCAAGGCTATGTGGCGCTCTCGCGGGTGCGCACCCTCTCGGGCGTGCATCTGATCGGTATCAACGCCCGCGCCTTGGAAGTCCACCCAGTGGTTCTCGAAAAAGATCAAGCATTCCGCGCCGCATCGCTTCGCGCCGAGCAGGAGTGCGCCGCCATGGAAGATGAGCGACAGCGGACGCTTGAGAGAAACTTCATTGTTTTTTGCGGCGGCACTTCGGGCAGATCGGCGCGGACTTCGCACGGACCGAGACGGAAAAAGAAATCCGTTCAAGATTTTACTCAGGGAAAAATCAAGAAGATAAAGAAAGGTGAGGAAGAAAAAATATACTCTCTCGAAAGGATTCGTGCTGAACATCCGCACGCCTATCGGGCGTGGAGCAAGGAAGAGGAAACCGCATTGCAAAAACTTTACCACAAAGGCATACAGATGCGCGAAATGGCGGAAACCCTCGGCCGCCAGCCGGGCGGCATCCGCTCTCGCCTCAAGAAGCTCGGGCTGACGGAAGCATGAGAAACAGCCCCCGGTTTGATATTGGAGGAGAGTTTTCCCTGTCGAATGGCGAGCATTTCACTGGGCGATTTACCCCGTTAAATACTATGCTATATTTAACTGGATAGGATGTACGTAACGAATCACGTAATTTTTTGTATTTCTTTCAGCTGCTATGGGCCATGAGTCGCTCAAACAGAAATTCTTTTCACTCTACGAGAGCCAATCAGATGCTCTCTTTCGTTTTGTTTCTTTCCGAGTGAGCGATCGGGAGGCGGCCAAAGACATCGTTCAGGAAGCTTTTCTCAAAATGTGGGAGACGCTCTCCCTGCGACAGGATATAACAAACGAGCGAGCCTTCCTTTTTCGGATCGCCTCGAACCTCGTGATCGACCGTTATCGGAAGGCCAAGGAATACTCTTTGGATAGCCTAGCCGAGCAGGGATTCGATGCCCCGGACGATCCCGGGACTCCGATCGAAGTCCGGATCGATGCCGACCAGGCACTCGACCGGCTGCAGGACATCCCGGAAAAGTTTCGTGAAGCGGTCTGGCTTCGGATGGTGGAGGAATGGTCGGTAAAAGACATGGCTGAGCTTTTTGGCGAGACAGAGAATGCCGTATCCGTCCGTATCCATCGCGGACTGAAGCTTTGGCGAAAACGTATCAATGAGGATATCAGTAAGAAATCGCGTCCTGAAACGTCGATAGAATGAAGTATCTTATGCATGAAAACAAGCAGCATATGAATATCGGACGAGGCGAGCGCGAAGCGTTTGCTTCGCTTCGTTCGCGCACGCTTTCGGTTGAGGAGAAAAATGCGATGCGGCAAGTATTGCAGGCAGCGGTGATTCGCTCCAGGGCAGACGCTGTGCAGCCGGAGCGTTCGGTTTTAGGGGCTTTCGCATTTCTTTTTGGGAGACCGTTTGCAATGTCGGCGCTTGCCATCGTCCTCATCATCGGAAGCAGCTGGGGCGTCGCGCGGGCTGCGGAACAAGCATTGCCGGGCGAAGTCCTCTATCCTGTAAAAACGAAAGTGAACGAGCCGCTGGTGGGAAGTTTCAAGAGATCCGATGCAGCGCGCGCAGAGTGGGAGCATGAGCGGGTAGCGCGGAGACTGGCGGAAGCGGAGACGCTCGCCGAGGAGGGGCGACTGGGTGAGGAGGAAAAAGGCGAGATCGAATACCAGCTGTCTCTTCATCGGAAAACGCTCGAGGAGATCGAAGGGCGCGACATCGATGATGATGAATTCGTCCCGCAGCAGGCCGGAGACAAGGCCAAGAAGACCCGAGTGCACATCGAGCGGCAAGAAAACGAAGTCCGTGTCCACATCGAGGAGCGAGAAAGCGAGGATGAAAGCGACGAAAACGAGGAAGCCCGTTCATCAGCCGAGGACCGAACTGACGGAAGCATATCGAGAAAAGGAAGGGATGGAGAAAATAAATCGAGTTCGGAAGCGGAGGCGGACAGACAAAAAACTTCAGATCAGAAAAGAGGGGGAGACAGTGGCGAAAAAGATTCTTCATCCAAGCAAAAGAGCTCATCGGGCAGTCAGGAGTCCGGACAAGATGATACTAGGCAGGACGGAGAAGACAATGACAGTAACAACGATGAAAATTGATTAAGTTTGAGTGTTGCGTAAGATTCTCTGCCGAAGGCCGTCTTAGGGAGTGTAATCAGTAACACTAAAGATATGAAGATAAATAAAAACGCTGTCGGGCTGGCAGTAGCGGTAGTGGGGCTGACGCTGGCGGCGCAAGTGCCGGGAGTCTTGGCTCAAGGGAGAGAGAACAATCGGTCGGAGCAGAGTCCGATTTCCGTGACGTCCGTAGCCATCAGCGAAGCGCGGGCTATCGAGATTGCCCAAGGAAAGCTTTCCGGCACGGTCAAGAATGTCCATCTGGATAGGGAACACAAGAAAGCCACATGGAAGGTACGCATCGTATCGACCGACGGCACGCAGATGGGTTTCTTCCGGATCGATGCCAATACCGGCGTCGTCCTGAAATCCGCGATCAAGTCGATTGGAACCAGGCATAACCGTCATGAGAACAGTCTCAGAGAGAAAGCGCATGGAAGACGCTAATGCCAGTGTCAGGAAAGAATCATACAGAAACAAAACCCCGGATACCCCGGGGTTTTGTGTAGTCTTGCTCCTCAGACAGCTCGGGTGGTAGGATGGATATACCGAGTGGGGGGATTATCGAATGAAAAAGCGCTTCTTATGGACAATGAAAGAATAGTGTGGCCGGCGTCGCGCACGCCCGAAGATCCGTTCGCGAAAATGGCAGATGATTTCGCCGAGTTCGTCAACAGAGGCAAGTTTTCCGCTGATCAGGTAAGCGAAGCCTACTATCGGCTGATGGGCGTATCCGATCGAACGGATGCCGATGCGGCTATCACGACGATTCTCGCGGAAATGCAACGGTTGGAGAGGGAACACTTACCGGCGAGCCATTTCATCAAATTTGCCCGTTCCCTTGAAAAGATCGAGGACTCCATCCTGGCCTATACGCAGTATGTCGAGAGTCTCCCGGTTACGGAAAGTGAAAAGCAGATGCTCGGCTCGCTCGTCACTGAAGGGCGGCTCGGCACGCTGGAGGTCGCTGTCGGAGACCAGGTTTTGGCTAAGATACCGATCCTAAGGCGCAAGGGTAATCAGGAGCTTATGACCAGGGAACTTTTGAATGCTCTGAAGTGGACTATGGATCGGGCGCAAAACGGTCAGACAATCAAGTTTGCCTTTATTCCTTGACGCGTTTGTTTGCAGAGAGCCTGGAGAGTATGGCATTTTATAAGTCATAAAGCGAAGAATGGAGCATAGTGGAATTATGTAGCCAATTATGTACCTTATGGTATTCTCTAATTCGCGCGAATTGGCGAATACATACAGGTGTCTATTCTCACATTCTTGAGAACATTGGAGTAGTGAGAAAGAAGAAAGGTGTATATTAGAAAAATAAATTAGTAATTATTATCCTTATGACTACTCCTGAGTTACCACATGAGAATGCCGCTGGCATTGAAAATATCAAATTCTGCACCTTGCACGATGCTGGTCATGGACGGCTGATCCTAACAATTCCCAAGGAGAAATTTGGAGATCAAGCTTGGCGTATGAGCGATATCATAAGAAAGAACCTTTTCCCGGCTCTTCATGATGGATCTTATCCTCTGTGGGAAGAACTAAAAGAAACCAAATATCAAGTCGAACTTAATGACAGAGGGAAGGCTCTCCAGCTGGTTGACAGTATCGAACAATGGATTCAGGCGAACGTAAAATCATAATTTCCCATGCAACACCCCAACATACTTGAGAATGTTGGTATGTTGTAAAAACAAAAAGAAAAGAAAAGGGGTCTATCATTCGTTACCTCCTTCGTACTAACTAGACTACGGAAGGTCAAAGAAAGCTACGGAAGAGCAATGCCCTCCGACGCTAAAGCTTTGAAAGGGTAAACAGGTATCTTTTTAGAGAAAACTGATAGATTTGGAAACTTGATTTGTTGAATTGAAGAGGCTTGGGAAAGCTTCTTTTTTGTATTCATTGATTGACAATGCATTAGATAGGCAGTAGTATTATTATTTCCTTAACAATCAAGTTGCTTTTCCAACCGATTTTCTTCAGGAGACTATAATATGCCTGGCAAGCTGAATATTAGATCAGACTCTCCTGATTGGAGAGGGCGGATCCTTTCGAATCTGGCTCATACGCCATTTCGGTTCGGAGAGTTTTTGTTCCGATGCGTGGAAGCTCCGTTGCAAGGCATCAAATTTCGTGACCAATCGATGCGAGAAAAAGTTTTTGCCATGAGCGGCATCGATGCTCTCAGGGCAGGAAGACCGATTACTATTTCCCTTCGGGATAACGGCCAAGCGTCTGTGTTTTGGCAGGAGGAAGTGATCAAATACAACTCTCTCCAGCACAGGATGCTTATCACCACGTTCATCCATGAGAAGGTACGGCAGAATCCGAAGGTCCAGCAAGCGCTTCTCGAGACGGAAGGCACTTTCATTTTTCATGATGTGGGCCGAGTAGAGAATCCGTACACATCATTGCCGGAAAAATTCTACATCGAAGTCTTGCTGGCGGAGCGGAGATTGTTACAAAAGCTGATCTCTTTAGGGACAAAATAACGGAGGCGCCACATGACCTGGATACTGAAAGGCTATGACACATTCGAAGAGCGCTTCTATGCACTTTCGGGCGAATACCCTTCGCAACAAGAAGCAGAACGTGCCGCAGAAGCCAAGCTGAAGGAGATCGAGGGAACCCAACCGACTGTGTCTACAGGGGAGCAAGAAGAGGACGGGATTCAAGATCAGATATTTGTTGTCCGTCCGGATGGCACACAGTATCGTTATACTGGTAATCCTTCACCGGTAGGCAGTCAATGAAACAAAGAGCCGGAGGGTAACCACCCACGGCTCTGATTCTTTTTATATTCAATCAATGCTCTCTTAATATAGATAAAAAACTTTAGCTCAATATTTGACAGGATATGCATTATGCTCTACAGTGGAGCCAGTTCATAAGAAACGACAAAATCCATATCGGGGTCCTCGGATAGGCTCTTTAGCCATTGCGAGGATTGGGCCTCGATTCGCTCTTGAAAAAGGGCAGGATGATCTCTGCAGGAGTGGAGATCCGGATTCCTCCGTAATCATAGGATAATCAATGTCGCGCAAGCGGAGTTGATGAGTGGAACTATTCACTCGCAAGAGTGTTTTTTGTTCCTAGAATTGGGTGGTACCACGAAAGTTTTAAGACTTCTCGTCCCTCTGCGTAGTTTTCGCTATGCAAAGAGATGAGGAGTTTTTATTTTGGAAAGTTTTTTAAAAAATGAGGAGAAGAGGCAATGATTCGAATTGTACACAAGGTAGGTAAAGAGTATGTCGTCGCTAACTATCCGGAAAACGATAACGAAGAAAGGGCACAGCAGGAGCTGGCACGATCAAGCAAGGTTGCCCAAAAAATGTATCAACGTGTCGGGTTATGGGTTTTGGCAGAGATGGAGTTGGGGAAGTATCACATCGTCATCACCAGTATTAATAATGAGGTGAGTCTGAGCGAAAGCGATATTTCCTCAATCCAGGCTGAAATACTGGAAAGACTGAAAGGAGAAAGTCATGCCGGGTAAAAAACCGACCGCTCGAGGATGGAAATTCGCGAACGAGACACGCGGGTGGCAGCAGTCAGATGATTTTTTCAGGCAGTACCCGACGCGGGCTCTACGCAGAGAATTTTACGAAAAGCGCCAGCAGTTCTATAAAGACGTGCGTGATGGGAAAATAAACCGTCAGGGTAATCATATCAAGCACGTTGTCATTGGTAAGGGAGTTTTCGAACTCTCATACCCGCGGACACAGGAGCCTATTCAGTATTACAAATCTCCATGCCGGCTGGACGGTTGTGACTGAATAGATCGTCAATGAAAACAGTGCTTATTTTACAACAAACCGTAAAGCAGATTATCTATCGGCTTCAGTGATCAAAGATCACCGAAAGCGCGCCGTTCCATAACATTTTTGGGACGGCTTTTTTTATTCATTTGATATTTGAAAGATGTTCACTCGCAGATGGGGATTCATCCCAGTTACATGTAAAATCGATGTAACCCCAGTTACATGTAAAATCGATGTAACCCCAGTTACATGTAAATCGATGTAACGGGGTAAACGGGGCGAGCAGGGTGTATAATAAGAGCATAATTAGCATAAAACAAATATCGTATGGACACAGGCTTAAAAGACAAAGTGGCGATCGTGACCGGAGCGGGGCAGGGCATCGGCAAGGGAATCGCTCTGGCGCTGGCCAAGGAGGGCTGTCATGTCGTCGTCTCTGATATGAATAAAGAGACGTGCTCGGAAACGGCGCGCGAAGTCGACGCGCTCGGTGCGAAGGTGCTTAGCGTCCGTTGCGATGTGTCTTCCAAACAAGAGGTGGCGGATCTGTTTGCTAAAACTAAAGAGCAGTTTGGCTGTTTGGATGTCTTGGTCAATAACGCCGGAGTCTATCCGTTCGTACCGTTCGAGTCTATGGAAGAGGCGGACTTCGAGCATGTGATGGATGTGAATCTGAAAAGCGTCTTCTTGTGTTCCAAGGAAGCGGCGAAAATTTTGCCCAATGGCGGAAGGATTATCAGCATAACTTCTATCGCGTCTATTGTGGGATTCGAGGGTCTGGCGCATTACTGCGCCTCCAAGAGCGGCATCAACGGATTGACGCGCGTCTTGGCGCTCGAGCTGGCGAAAAAAGAGATCACGGTGAATGCTGTCGCTCCTGGCGCTATCGCGACGCCTGGCGCGAGCGGAGCCATGAGCGAAGAAGCCATGAAACAGACGCTCGCGATGATCCCTGTCGCGCGTCAGGGGACGCCCGAGGATATCGCCAGTACTGTGGTGTTCCTCGCTTCTCAAGCGTCGAGCTATATCACCGGCCAAGTAATCGTTGTCGATGGCGGTTGGACATTGAGATAAAAAAACCTTAGAAAATAGCTCAAAAAATAGTCCCTCCCGAATCCGCTGGCTGGCAGAGGGCGAAGTTTTTGCAACTCCATTTTCTCGTGTATGATAGAGGGGAGATAAAACCCACTTATGGAAACGGCTGATACGTTGAACAAGGCGCTGAATAGCTCTCTCGGAGTGTTTCTCATTTCGGATCCGGGCGGGACGGCTCTCTATGCCAATCAAGCCACCGAGAAACGCACCGGATTTTCCATTGGCGAAATCATCGGCAAGACGCCGGGGAAACTGTGGGGCGGCCAGATGCCGCGCTCTTTCTATAACAAATTGTGGGCGACCATCGGAGACAAGCAGGTGCCGTTCGTGGCGACGGTGACCAACGTACGCAAAGACAAAGCACGCTATCCGGAACTGATGGCCATCGCACCGATTATCAAAAAAGGGGAAAAGACGCCGGAATATTTCATCGCTTTCGAAATGAACCATTTGGAAGGCAAGGCCAAGCGGGAACGCTTCGAGCGGGAATTCCAGAAGGTCTTTTCCAAGAAGGGCGCTTTGAACGATGAAGAGCGGCTGCGGTACATATTGCAGACACTCGGCTCCAAACACGCGGCGCCGAATATGGAGGGGAAGTCGCTTCCGGAAATCTTCCGAGAAACGCTGGTGGGTCCGTTCGAAGAGCGTTTTCGCGCCCGCAAGGAGGATCACGCGCTCATTCTCGCCGCTCAGACGGATCCGAAACAGTTTCAGACGCTCTACAACAAGTATCGGCACACGATATTCGTGTATTTCATGCGCCATGCCCAGGGGAATGTCGAGATTGCTGAGGATCTGGCTCAGGACACGTTCTATCGGGCACTCCGCTACCTGGAGAACTTCCGCTTGACCAACGCGTCGTACGGAACCTATTTGCTGCGGGTGGCGCATAACGTGCTCATCAACTACTTCCGCAAGAAACAGTTCCTCTCTCTCATCGATGAAACCATAGCGGATAAGACGGTGTCGGAGGTCTGCCATCTTTCTGAGGACACGCTTTGGCAGGCACCCAATCTTCTCGCGACCGAGCGCAAGGTGCTCTCCATGAAGTATCAGGAGGGCTTTTCGGTGCATGAGATAGCCACCATGCTCGGCAAAAGCGAGAACGCCGTCAAGCTCCTCCTCAGCCGGGCTCGGAAGAAGCTCCGCAGTAGCCTTATGGGATAAGCGAAAGAAAGCCATTTTTGTAGCTAAAAATGGAAAATATACCACATATTGTGGTTTTTGGTGTCGGAATGACACCTTTTTTGTTTTCAGGTGTTTAATACTATGCAAGAGAAAAACGCTTCGGGGGAAGTCGTTTTTTCTTCTCTCCCTAAGCCATTTTTTGGGCAAATTCTCAACAATAATTAACACAAAAAGACGCGCATATGCCAATCTACAAGGTGCAGAAACGGAGCGGGGGGATCGTCGACTTCAATCTCTCGAAGATCGAGCACGCCATCGAAAAGGCGGCCGAAGCGGTAGAACAGAAGGATGTCATCGCGGCCCAGGTCTTAGCGGGGGACGTCTACGCCCAGCTGGAGGAGCAATTCGAGGATGGGATACCGAATGTGGAAGAAGTCCAGGATATCGTCGAGAGCACCCTCATCCAGTACGGCTATGCTGATATCGCCAAGGCGTATATCTTGTACCGTGAGAAGCGCCGCGAGATGCGCGAAGGCAAGAATGTCGTCGTCCAGGTGGAGAAAGCGGTCAAAGAGTATCTGGAAAAGCTCGATTGGCGCGTCAATGCCAATTCCAACCAGGGCTATTCTTTGGGTGGGATGATTTTGAATACGGCCGGCAGTGTCATCGCCAACTACTGGCTGTCGCATATTTATCCGAAGAACGTCGGCGATGCCCATCGGAATGCTGATATCCACATCCATGATCTGGATATGTTTTCCGGGTACTGCGCCGGGTGGAGTTTGCGGGTCCTCCTCGAAGAAGGGTTCAACGGCGTTCCGAACAAGATAGAATCCGCACCGCCCAAGCATCTGGTCTCCGCCGTATCGCAGATGGTGAATTTTTTGGGAACATTGCAGAATGAATGGGCGGGAGCGCAAGCGTTTTCCAGCTTCGATACGTATATGGCGCCGTTCGTGAAGAAGTATGAGATGGAACAGTACGCCACGATCAAGAAGTACGGCATAAAATTCGCCTCGAAGAAAGCCAAGGAGAAGTATATAAAAGAGAAGACCTATGCGTACGTCTATCAGAATATCCAATCCTTCGTGTTCAACCTGAATATCCCTTCGCGCTGGGGGACGCAGACGCCGTTCACCAATATCACGCTGGATTGGGACTGTCCCGAGGATATGAAAGAGAAGCGCTTGCTCCTCGGCGGCCAGCCGTTCGAATACACCTTCGGCGAACTGCAACCTGAAATGGATATCGTCAACCGGGCGTTCATCGAAGTGATGTCGAAAGGCGATGCCAGGGGGCGGACGTTCACGTTCCCCATCCCGACCTACAACGTGACCAAGGATTTCGATTGGGAGGATCCCAAGAATCTGGCGCTTTTCGAGATGACCGCCAAGTATGGAACGCCGTATTTCCAGAATTTCATGAATTCCGATCTCAATCCGAGCGATGTGCGTTCGATGTGCTGTCGATTGCAACTTGATTTGCGCGAACTGCGCAAGCGCGGCGGTGGATTGTTCGGTTCGGCGGAAATGACCGGATCTATCGGTGTGGTGACCATCAATGCGGCCCGCATCGGTTATCTGGCCCGAGGCGATAAGGAAAAATTTTTCAAGCGCATCGAGCATCTGATGGAATTGGCGAAGACATCACTCGAAATCAAGCGCAAAGAAGTCCAGAAGTGGATCGACCGGGGACTCTTTCCCTATACCAAACGCTATCTGGGCTACCTGAAGAATCATTTTTCTACCATCGGCATCAACGGTATCAACGAAGCCATCCGCAACTTTACAAATGACGAGGAAAATATCACCACTGAAGCTGGGCACCAGTTCGCCGAGGAAATTCTCGACTTTATGCGCGAACGGATCAAGGATTTCCAGGAGGAGACGGGCAATTTCTATAATCTCGAGGCCACACCGGCCGAAGGGACGACCTATCGCTTCGCTAAGGAGGATCAGAAGCGTTTCCCGGAAATTCTCCAGGCCGGTACCGAGGAGGCGCCGTACTATACGAATTCTTCGCAGGTTCCGGTCGGTTATACGGATGACGTGTTCGAAGTGCTGGAACTGCAAGACAGTTTGCAGACCAGATATACCGGCGGGACGGTCTTGCACTGCTATATGAATGAGAAAGTCAGCTCCGGAGCGGCCTGCCGCAATCTGGTGCGGAGCATCCTCTCCAATTTCCGCCTGCCCTATATCACCATTACGCCGACTTTCTCGATCTGCCCCAAGCATGGCTACCTCGAGGGAGAGTACGATTATTGTCCGAAGTGCGATAAGGAGTTGGGGATTGTGGACGGTACTCGGTTTGATCAAGAAACGCGCAAGAAATATCAGAGTGTTGATGCCGCCAAATAAAAACAAAAAATTAAATTTCTAATCCGTAAACATATGACGAAGAGCCAGGTCAGTCAGACAGCAGAAGTGGAGACACAGCGCACGCACTGCGAGGTGTGGACGCGCGTTATGGGATACCACCGGCCGGTTTCCCATTTCAACATCGGCAAGAAGTCGGAGCACTATTCGCGCAAGCATTTTCAGGAAACCGTGGCTGCCAATCACGAATTCTGCGAGAAATACCAATTGCAGCCGCAAGCCTGCTAAATATAAGGCGCGTTTTGAAAACATCCTTTGTTTTTGAGAAAACCGTCCCTTCATCCCAAGATTCCGAGACCCACAAAATTTTCCAGCGAAGATTTTGCTCATGAAATTTTTCTGATCCTGATAAGAATCAGGAACCATGCTCAAAAAATTTCAAGTTCCCGGAATCTCGGATGCAGAACGGTTTTCGCGTTCTTCAAACGTATTGATAACCGACGAAGATTATTTACTACGCTTATCTTTAGAAATTAGAAATTGGTAATTAGAAATTTTCTCCTATGGTCTTGAGCGGCATCCAAAAATTCACCCTGATCGACTTCCCAGGCAAGATCGCCTGCGTGCTCTTTACCGGCGGCTGCAATTACCGGTGCGGCTTCTGCCATAATCCGGAATTCGTTTTGCCGGAAGAATTGGCCAAGCTTTCCAAGAGCTTCATTCCCGAGACGGCAGCGCTCAATTTTCTGAAGAAACGCCGAGGGATGCTCGAAGGAGTGGTAATTTCCGGCGGCGAGCCGACCATTATGCCAGATCTGGAAGATTTTATCATGAAAGTGCAAGATCTGGGTTTTTCCGTGAAGCTGGATTCCAACGGCAATCGTCCGGAAGTACTGCGTTCGCTCATTGGTAAAGGTCTCGTGGATTATATCGCCATGGACTTCAAAACGAGCCTGCCGGATTATCGTTCACTCGTCGGGCAGTGGGCGGATGAGATGAAACTGCGCGAGAGCATCGAGCTTCTGAAACAAGGGGACGTCGATTACGAATTCCGCACGACACTCATCCGTGAAGTGCATACGCCGGGGATTCTCGAGACGATGCGGGATACTTTGGCGGGAGCCAAGCGCCTCTACCTCCAGACATTCCGCAGCGGCACCGTGCTCAATCCAGTTTTCAGGGATTATCATGCTTTTTCTTCGGAAGAGATGCAGGATATAGCGAAACTTTTTTCCGACAGCGTGGAGGTAGTGGCCATCCGGGAGGAGTAGCATACGCGCCTTCTTTCAGCCACACAGGCAGTTCCTTATGGACCGTTTTTTTACTAAGCGGTTTTTGGCATATCCGCTTCTCTTCGGTACTTATCTTTCATGACAATTTTGCCCGGCTCCGGATGTGGTGTTAAAATAGGCGTACGTAATTATATTCTTTTATGCCGGAACCGAAGTGGCCGACCGCTCCGCAAGAGACACCTGCCGATCCGGATGGGACAGCGATTGAGTCCGATCTGGATTTGGAAACGAAGATACGCGCTATCCATGAGCGCGTCGCAGCCGTACTGGCTGCTGAGGGAGTGGGATCGGAACATCTGAGCGAAGGCGGTATGAGGCTGCCGTCGGTCTTGTATATGGCGTATTGGTTCCATCGTCTGCGCAATAACAAAGAAGAACAGGAGCGCATCAGGCAGAACCTTATCGAATATATCGGCGCTTCTGTTCTGGATCCGGCGGCGGTGGCCGATACAATCTTTTCTGATGCTACTATTGGCGAATCCGCCCAAGAGTATGTCGAGACGCTTCTTGTCCCGACGAAAACAGTGGATCTCGTCATCACCAGAGCCGAATCTGCGAGAAAAAAAGACAAAGAAGTGCTGTGCATGGAACGCGAGTACTATCCTCTCGGATCGGCTCTGCCCGGAGGTATCGTCCGCGATCAGGATGAGGATAATCGGCTCGATCTGCCGGCGTATGTTTTCGCGGCGCTGCGAGTGGCCGGGGAAAAAGTCCTTGGCCTCGGAGACAAAGCGCAGTACTTTCGCAAGACGGATGACAAGGGGAAAGAATATTTTCTGGTGCATGGCGAGACAGAAGCGCCCGCGATGCGTCTGTATACGGAGGATGAAGGCGGCTACCGTTACCACGAGAATATAAAGTCCGTTTTGCGGCCGGCTGATCCGCGCCATATCGTAGATACGATCGGTTTCAAATGCGAGATCGTCGGAGAACCCGTCGGAGCATTGGCATGGAGAAAGAAATCGCAGATCATGTCACCTTATGAACCGGCCGGCGGCTTCGCTTTCGGCCATCATCGGGAAATAGCGGCGCATATCACCGCCCAGACATCGATCGAGAAACAGCGCGAAAAGAAAGAGCGGGAATTCGTGCGTTCGCTTATCAAGGAGCCGCTGGAATCATACCGTGCCCTGAAAGAACGTTTTGAAGCAGAAGGGAATTCTCCGGAGGCTTCGTTTCCGGAGCTGTTTCCTGTCGTGGATCATCTGCTCTCGGATGTTTTCAGTGAAGAAATCAATGAATTGTGCCGGGCTCTCCCGCTCTTGGCGGGGGTGCGGGACAAAGCGGTCATTTCTTTGCGACATGTGTCTTTGCAGAATCGCACGTTCTGTCCCTACTTGCCGACACTGCGGGCGATTGCCGAGGGAGTGGCGTTTTTCGACCTGGTGGCGCGCCAGAAAAAAGGCTTTTACGAGAGTATGCCGAAAGACCGCATCGTGGAACATGATCCCAGCACCACTCCCCATGCCTCATACCATATGTACCGCTACAAATACCGGCTCGATCAGCTCATGAACATGGTGCCCCACGAGATCGTCATCCCCACGTATGAATCCCTTTCGGCGACGGATCTCATGCGTGTGCGCGGCGTGCCGATCCGCTTCGTCGGACTGTCCCATGATTTTCTCTATGTGGATGAATTCGAGCAGTCTCCGGAAGAATTTTTCATGCATGATGCCAACCATTCGTGGCGCATGATCAATGAAGACAGGGGCGCAGAGAAAAATTATGGCATAACAGAGGAACAGCTCATCGTTGAATCGAACGCGTTCATCGAGGAATATCTCGGGCATATAAAAATACTGACCGCAGATACGGAAGAACAGCGCGAAATAAAGAAGCTCAAGAAGATCATTCTTTTCGAGATCGTCCATGAAGATGCCAGGCCGTTTCTCAGAGAGGTCATCGGTAAATATATCCAGGTAAAAGAAGGGGGAGCCGTGCCGTTCGAAGTTCCCCACGTCGATAAGAAAACGGGTTATATGGATATGGTGGATACACTCGATACGGGCATCAGCACGCTCTCCTATGTGCGGAACAAACTGCAGCATGGCTTTTATGATCACATCGACGCTCAATTGCCCCAGATCGTCGGACCGAAGTATCGTACGGCAGAATGGATTGCCAAGACGGCTTATGAAATGCTGGTAGAATTGGGAGCGGCTGCGTTGCCGGAGGCAGAGCTGGATAATGAGGGGCATGTGTCGTACGAATGGCTGTTGCGTCGGACGTGTGCCGTCGGTCCTGATAACATCCATGGCACAGAAGATACTGACCCGGCTTTGGCAAAGTATGGCGATGGAGCCGAGCGGCTCAACCCGAAGCGCTACCAAGTCTGAGGGGGACATGTAAAAGAGTGACAGATCCGGAAGGAGGGGAGGGGTGTTTACAACGAATAAATACGATTGGGCATTGTGTGTTTCGGCAGTGAAAAGAGCTGATAAGGATGAAAATATGCAGTAGAATCAAGGCTTAGCAAAGCCTTGATTTTTGTTATGGTGGATAACTTCTATGGAATAGTCTTATCAGGGGCTTGACAAGAAATATATAGTGTATATACTACACTTAGTACAGAGAAATAAACCAGCAGAGCAGAAGATATTTTTTTCCTCCAATAGTGTATAAAATACACTATAGAAACAGAAGAAGGCAGGGGACGTGAGTCGGAAATGGAAAGATCTTCTTACCTACTAAGTGTAATAAATACACAAAACAAGGTTTCGCCAAGACGTTTGGATCTGGGGCAGGGAGAGACAAACGCCTTGGAGCAAAACCAAGGAAAGAGCAGTTTTTTGACAACTAGCAGATAAGGAGCTCGTCATGACAAGCAAAGCCTCGAAGTACGCAGGACTGAAAGTGCATCTCGTCATCATCGATC
>Ga0113563_10000505_pt1 | contig 19017 bp, 16 predicted proteins | sample Mud3Dept3metaG_FD_80117 | JGI IMG/M metagenome (GOLD analysis project Ga0113563, IMG submission 80117) | Freshwater wetland microbial communities from Ohio, USA, analyzing the effect of biotic and abiotic controls - Mud 3 Core 4 Depth 3... | ecosystem: Environmental > Aquatic > Freshwater >...
CCAGCCCGGCGGCGCACCCGACGCCGAGGGCGAGCGCCGGGATGAGCGGAATCATGTAGCGAATGCGAAACGGGTGGCCGGAGAAGAACGCGTACCACGGCAGGACAGCCACGCCGGCCAGCGCCACGGCCGGCAGCCAGGCCGAGAGCTCCCGTGACCGCAGCGACCGGACCAACAGGAGCGCGAGGCCTGCCGCGCCGATGATGGCGAGCGGGCGGCTGCTCAACTCGTGCACGCCCCACCACACGGAAGCCAGCGCGCGCAGCGGCCGATGCAGGTCCGGATTCTCGGCGATGAAGAACCCCGATGCCACGAACCACTCGCCGACCGTTGCGCGGCTCAGCGCCAGGAACGCGAGGACCGCCGCCGCCGGATACACGGCCAGGCGCCCGGCGAACGCGAGAGCGTGGCGAAGCGACCGGCCGCGGCGGTACACCGCCACGGCGACGAGCGCGAGGAGCGAGGCGGCGAAGGGCCAGGCCTCATACCGCGTGAGCACCGCGGCGCCCAGCACCACGCCGGCACGCCTGAGATCGCGGGCGTTGCCGGATCTGATCGCCTCGACGGTCAGCCACGCCGCGAGCGCCGTCAGCGCCATCAGGAGCGGTTCCGTCATGGGGGTCGCCTGGAGGTAGAGCACGCTGGGATTCAGCGCCACTGTCGAGGCTCCGGCGAACGCCGCGAGCCGCGAACGGCCCAGGCCGAGGAGCAGCCGGGCGACGGCATAGACGGTGGCCGCAAAGCAGGCGACCGACAGCCCCACGCCGAACGCGCCGGTCCGGTAGAGGTAGTCCCACTGCACGGGAACGAGGGCCAGCAGATGGGGCAGGGGGAGCCACACCGCGCCGATCTGGACCCAGCCCGGGGTCAGGCTGTCGATGATGCGGCGCGCGACGACGAGGTGGGCCTTGGCATCGTAGTGCGACAGCGTCAGGTCCGCCCGCGCGTACCACCACGCGGCGAGGACTCCCAGCAGGAGCGCCGCCGCGGCGAACCCCGCCGGCCACACGCCTCCCCGGTTGTCGGGTATAATCAGCCGGCTGGGCGAATGGGAATCCGCTTGTACTGGGGCGGGCACCGTGAGCCTCGTGTCGCGCTATCGTACACCACCTCCCGGCAGGGCCCCTCCCGCGAGCGCGCGGCCTGCCCGACGGAGACGCGAACCGGATGAAGCACGTCATCGCGTGGGCCCAGGCCTTCGCCCTGAGCATCGGCGGACTGGGGCTGTTCTTCGTGGCGTTCATCGACGCCTCGGTGCTCTCCCTTCCCGAAGTCAACGACATCCTCATCGTCTACATGGTGATGAAGAGCCCTTCGTACCTGGTGTACTACGCCGCGATGGCGACGGCCGGGTCGGTCGGCGGCTCCCTCATCGTGTACTATCTCGGCCGGAAGGGCGGCGAGACAGTGCTTCGCAGGCAGTTCTCCCGCGAGCAGGTCGACCGCATGCAGGGCCGGTTCGCCCGCTACGGCATGGCGGCCGTCGTCGTGCCGGCGATGCTGCCGCCCCCGGTGCCCCTCAAGCTCTTCGTGCTGGGTGCGGGCGCCGCGGGCATGCGCGTCTCCACGTTCGCCTGGGCGATTGGCATCGGCCGCGGCGTGCGGTATCTGGCCGAGGGCGTGCTGGCGTACTACTACGGCGCCGCCGCGTTCGAGTACATCAAACGCCACGGCGTCCAGGTCGCGCTGTGGGGGAGCGTGATCGCGGTCGCCGTGCTCATCGTCTACTACTGGCGCCGGCAGCGACGGCGCGCAGCCGAGGTATGATCCGACCGCCCGTGAGCAGCCCAGCCCTCTCCGTCGTCATCCCGATCCGCAACGAATCGGCGAGCATTCCGGAACTGTACCGGCAGCTCACGGCCGCCCTGGAATCGTTCGGCCGGCCCTACGAGATCCTGGTGATCGACGACGGCAGCACCGACGACAGCTTCGAGCGGCTTGCCGCCATCCAGGCCGGCGACGGGCGCGTCCGCGTCATCCGGTTCCGGCGGAACTTCGGGCAGACGGCGGCGTTTGCCGCGGGGTTCGCCCACGCGCGCGGCGCGCTGATTGTGACCTCGGACGGCGACCTGCAGAATGATCCGGCCGACATCCCGGCACTGGTCGCGCTCGTGGAGCAGGGCGCGGATATCGCGGCCGGCTGGAGAAAGGACCGCAAGGATCCCTTCCTGTCACGCCGCCTGCCGTCGATGATCGCCAACTGGGTCATCTCGCACATCACCGGCGTGAAGTTGCACGATTACGGCTGCTCGCTGAAGGTGTTCCGGGCCGAGGTGGTGAAGCCGCTCCGGCTCTACGGCGAAATGCACCGCTTCCTGCCGGCGATCGCCAGCGAGCTGGGCGTGACGATCGCCGAGCAGGTCGTCAACCACCGGCCACGGAAGTACGGCCGGTCGAAGTACGGCATCGGCCGGACGGTTCGCGTCGTCCTCGATCTGATGACGGTGAAGTTCCTGTTGAGCTACGCGACGCGCCCGCTGCAGATCTTCGGCCTGCTCGGCATCATCATGGGTGGGCTCGGCGCGGTGATCACCGGCTGGCTCGCGTATCTGCGGCTCTTCGCCTATCAGTCCATCGCCAACCGGCCTCTGCTCCTGTTCGGCATCCTGCTGGTGTTCACCGGCGTGCAGCTCATCACCCTCGGGCTCCTGGCCGAGATGCAGGTGCGCACGTACCACGAGTCGCAGGGCAAGCCCACCTACGTCATCCGCGAGATCCGCGAGACCCCCATCTTATAGCCGCGCCCCGCGCGCGTACACACGAAAGGCGCACGGGCAAGCGGCCTCGTGCGCCTTTTCCGAATGCCGCGGCTACCTGCAGCTGGGCGCGGGGGAGTACGTGGCCGGGGTCACCAGAGAGTCACCCGGGTTTTCGCCCCACTGCAGCGTGAGCGGGATGCTCGTATCGTCGTACGCCGCGCCGATGTCGACGCCAATCCAGCGGCCCGCCTTCCGATAGGCGAGGTAATCGATGCTCTTGTCGGGGCCGCCGCGCTTCAGGTTCCAGGCGAGTTCCATGCCGCCGCAGATGCCGGCTTCGATCATCCGATCGCGGACGAAGGCCATGTTGTTCTGCCGCTGCGAGAGGCTCACGCCAGCGACGAGCCGGTCGGGGTAGGAGCGCGTCGCCCACGCCACGACTTCCTCTCCCGTCTTCGGCCAGCCTCCGGCGGGCGGCCCGGAGGGCCCCGGAGCAGGCGGCGGCGCGGTGGTGACCTTGGGAGTGAAGAAACTCTGGATCTGCGACCATGCGCTCGAGACGTTCCCGTCGAACGCGCGGACGCGCCAGTACAACCGGATCCCGCCCGGGAGCACCTGGTTGATCGTGAATCTGGTCTCGGCGATTCGCTCGGGAACGGTCACACTGGCGATCAGCGCGGTGAACATTTCGTTCTGCGAGATTTCAAAAGTGTAAAACACCTCCCCAACGGGCCCGGACCTCGCGGCGTTGGACACCTTGAAGACCGGCGTCTGGCTCGCCGCGGTCGCCGATCCGACCGGCTCGAGAGGCACCGGCGTCTGGATTTCCGCCGGGGTCACGACGCTGAAGCCGACGGTCTCCGAGTACGCGCTCTCGTTGGCGCCATCGATGGCCTTCGCCCGCCAGTAGTAGGTGCGGTCCGCCGTCAGGGCATCCGGGAGGCGGTAGCTCGTCTTGCCCTCGCCCCCCGGCTCGATGCCTTCGCGCGTGGCGATCTTGTTGCCGAACTCGGCATCGACGGCCACCTCGAATCGGTAAGTGATTGGCCGCTGGCCGTTTGTGGACGCGTTCTGCACCACGAGTGTGACCGGTTGGTCTTTCGCCGAGAGCTTGGTGCCCTGGGTGGGGGAGACGGGGGCGGGCGTCGAGATGTTGACGCCGGCAATCGGCCCCGCCACCGACGGGCTCGTCGGGTTGGAGCTCTTGGACGCCCCGCAGCCGGCGATCGCCAAGGCGCCAACCGGGAGGACGAGGAGAGCCAGGCGATTTCGCGTCATGACTTCTGCTCCATCGTGGCGCAGGTGGCGGCCTGCGCAAGCGGTCCCACTCACAGCTTTACAATGTTCGTGCCAGACCGGGACTGGATGCGCCAATCCGAGTATTTTATCGGCCGGCCGGCACCCGACTTTACCCGCTGCCTCGGCTATTCACCGGCGGACCCAACCGGCTCGTCGAGGGCAACCGTCTCGGCCCGGTGCGGCCCCCTCATGAGGTAGGCGACCGCCCCGGACAGGGAGAACAGGATGATGAGTCCAGCGCCCATGAACGACACGACGAGCGCGGATTCGATCGGGAGCCCAATCCGCGAGAAGTAGAACGTGAAGGTCGCTTCCCGAACGCCGAACCCGTTCAGCGAGACCGGCAGCATCTGGACCACGAACGACACCGGCACGAGCACGGCGAGATGCCACGCCGACACGGGAATGCTCATGCTGTGGACGACCGCCAGGTAGAACGCGACGAGCACCCCCTGGACGACGATGGCCCCGAGCAGGCAGGCGGCGAGCGCGCCGGGCGCGTTCTTGAACTTGGTGAGCGCGCCGGTGAGCCGGCCGATGCGCTCGCCCACCCACTCCTGGTGGACCAGGCGGAGGGGACTGAGCAGCCGCGCGACGCCGCCGGGCAGCAGGACCGCGGCCGCAGACACCGAGAGGCCGGCTGCGAGCGCCAGCCACAGCATCGAAGCCAGCACTGGCGGCCTCCCGCCGATCCGGCTCGCGACGCTCGACCCGGCCGCCGCAATGGTCAGCAGGCCCAGGAGGCCGAGTCCGCGGTCCATCAGCACGACCGTCGTGGCAAGCGTCTTCGACCCGGCCTGCCTGGCCGTGTCGCGGATCCGAATCACGTCGCCCCCGATGTTGCTGGGCAGGAAGTTGTTGAAGAAGGTCGCGACCAGGTACGAGTTGAGCAGCCGGCCTGAAGGCACCCCGACGTGCTGGGCGTCGAGCAGGATCCGCCACCGCCACACGCTCAGGAGGATCATCAGCAGATAGAGCAGGAGGGCCACGGTCAGCCAGAGCGCGGACGCGTGCCTGGCGTAACTCCACAGGCGCGACAGGTCCGTCCGACCGAGCAGCACGTACAGCAGCCCGGCGCTGACGACGGCTTTCAGCAGCAGTGTCAGCGCCCGCCGCGGCGCGCCCGGCGCAGCCTGGTTCGTTGTTCCCACGCTCATGCGCTCTTGTCCCGGTTCTGCGAGCCTACTTAAATCAAGCAGAGTACCACGCCGGGCTTCGGCTGTAAACCGCTAAGTCGCTCATAGCGCAGCAGTTTGGGACCGATTCGTTGACGGTGGTCGGCCCCGGCCCCTAGAATGTTCCGATCGGTCTCGTCCCTTCGCGGGCCGGAACCACAGGCCGGACCAACACATGCGCATCCTGATGATCGCCCCCGAGCCCTTCTTTGAAGCCCGGGGTACGCCGTTCAGCGAATACCATCGGATCCGCGCGCTGGTGGACCTTGGCCACACCGTCGATCTCGTCACCTACCCGTTCGGGCAGCACGTGTCGCTGCCGGGTCTCACACTGCACCGGAGCTGGCGCCCGCCCTTGGTGCGCCGGGTGAAGATCGGCCCTTCCTTTGCGAAGGTGCCGCTCGACCTCCTGCTGGCCGTCAAGGCCCTGCACGTGGCGCTCAAGTGGCGATTCGACTACGTTCATGCCCACGAGGAAGGCGGGGCGATCGGGCTCCTGCTCGCGCGGCTGCTGCGGGTGCCACACCTTTACGACATGCACTCGAGCCTGCCCGAGCAGCTGTCGAACTTCAAGTTCAGTCGCTCGCGGCTGCTCGTCTCGGCCTTCCGGGCGCTGGAGCGCCTCATGGTGTCGCGCTCCGCCTCCGTGATCGTCATCTGCCGGTACCTCGAGGAGGTGGCGCGCGCCATCGCTCCGGACGCGCACGTCGTGCTCATCGAGAATGCGCCCGGTTCGGGCGATACCGAGGGGACGCCCTCGTCGGGAAGCGTCCGCGCCTCGGCCGGCGTACCCGACGCGGCCGCGATGGTTCTTTACACGGGCACCTTCGAGGCGTACCAGGGCCTCGACCTCCTGTTCGCCGCCATGCGAACCGTGCTGGCCGAACGTCCGGACGCCCGCCTCGTGCTGGCCGGCGGTCATCCGGACCAGGTCGGACGGGCGCGACGCGCCGCCAGCGCGGAGGGCATCGGCGCAGCCACCGTCTTCGTTGGAGAGAGGCCGGCGGAGGAGATTCCCTCGTACTTGCAGGCAGCCGACGTGCTGGTGTCGCCCCGGAGCCTCGGCAAGAACACGCCCCTGAAGATCTACCAGTATCTCCGCAGCGGGAAGCCGATTGTCGCCACGAACCTGCTGACGCACACACAGGTGCTCGACGCCACGGTGGCCGAGTTGACCGACCCGACGCCGGGGGCCTTCGGCGCGGGGATCCTGCGCGTGCTGCGGGACCGCGAGCGAGCCGAGGCGCTCGGTCGGTCGGCGCGCGCGCTGGCAGAGACCCGCTACACGTACGAGACGTACGTGGAACGGACGCGGGAGGCCCTTCGCCCCATCACCGGACGCATCGTCTCCGCAGAGGCGCCGTGAGCGACGAGCATTACAGCTACCGGCTCTATGCCGACCCGGCCATGGCCGATCGCTTTGACGCGATGCGGTTCAGCGGCCCGATCGGCACGCTGCTGGCCGAGTCGCAGGACGCGGTCATCGCGTCGTTCCTCGGCCCGCTCGAGGGGCGTACTGTGCTCGACGTCGGCACGGGCACCGGGCGCGCCGCGATTGGCCTGGCCCGGCGGGGAGCCCGCGTGACGGGCGTGGACGCCTCGGCCGAGATGCTTCGCGTGGCCAAGGCCCGGGCGGCCGAGGCGGCGGTCGAGGCGGTGTTCGAGGTCGGGGACGCGCACCGGTTGGCGTATCCCGACCGCGCGTTCGACGCCGCCGTCAGCCTGCGCGTGCTCATGCACACGCCCGACTGGCAACAATGCCTGTCCGAGTTGTGCCGCGTGGCCGGCGACCGCGTGGTGTTCGACTACCCGGCGGCGTGCAGCGCCGCGGCACTGCAGGCCTGCGCTCGCCGGGTGGCGTCCGCTCTGGGGCGTCCGGCCGAGGCGTACCGCGTGCTGCGATCCTCCGCGGTCGCGCGCGCCGTCGAGGCGTGCGGCTTTCGCGTCGAGCGCGTGCACCGTCAGTTCGTCCTGCCCATCGCGCTGCACAAGGCCGTCGGCTCGCGGGCCTTCACGGTGGGCCTCGAGAAGGCGCTGGCGGCGATCGGCCTGCTGCGCCTCCTGGGCTCGCCGGTCACCGTGGTGGCGGTGCGATGCGGGCCCTAGTCACGGGCGCGACCGGGTTCACCGGCGGCCGCCTGGCGCGCCATCTCCGGGCGTGCGGCCAGGAGGTGCGCGCGCTGGTCCGCCGCGAGGACGCGCGGTCGGCCGCGCTGGCCGCGGAAGGGATCGCGCTCTGCACCGGGGATCTCACCGACCGCAGCTCGCTCGCGCGCGCCCTGTCCGGCGTCGACATCGTGTATAACATCGGGGCGACGTATCGGCAGGCAGCCGCCCGGCGCGACGACTATTTCGCCATCAATGCGGCGGCCGTGGCCGACCTGGTCGACGCCGCCGCGGCGGCGCGCGTGCGGCGCGTGGTGCACTGCAGCACCGTCGGCGTGCACGGTGACGTCGAGCGCCCGCCGGCTGACGAGGACGCGCCGCTTCGCCCGGGCGACGAGTACCAGCGCTCCAAGCTCGAAGGGGAGCGTCTCGGCCGCCGCGCGGCGGAACGTACCGGCGTCGAGCTCGTCATTGCCCGGCCGAGCGGCATCTACGGGCCGGGCGATCGCCGGCTCCTGAAGCTGTTCCGGGGCGTTGCCCGGCGGCGGTTCGTCACGCTCGGGTCGGGGGAGATCTTCTATCACCTTACGTTCGTCGAGGACCTGGCGGAAGGGTTCCGGCTCTGCGGCGAGGTGCCGCGGGCGGCGGGTCGGACCTACATCCTGGCCGGTGGCGAAGTGACGTCGCTCAACGAGCTTGTCCGGCGGATCGCCGCGGCGGCAGGCGTGCGGCCACTCGCGCTGCACCTGCCGGTCTGGCCCGTGTGGCTCGCCGGTGCGGCGTGCGAGGCCGTCTGCGTGCCTCTCGGCGTCGAACCGCCCCTCTACCGCCGGCGCGTGGACTTCTTCACGAAGAGCCGGGCGTTCGACATCTCGCGGGCGCGCGCCGAACTGGGATTCGATCCGAAGGTCGGCCTCGACGAGGGCATCCGGCGCACGCTGGGCTGGTATCACGAACAGGGGTGGCTGTGATGGCCGACATTCCCAAGGCCCAGGATCAGCTCTTCGATGCCCGCAGCTCGGCCCTGGAGAAGTACGCGCGCCTCGTGGTCGGCCGCGCGGGCTGGTGGGCACTCGTGAAGCACGAGCTCGTGACGCTGGCGAGCCAGGCCGTACCGGGCGCGCTCGGCCTCGTCCTGCGCAAGACGCTCTACCCGCGCCTGCTGGGGGCCTGCGGCCGCAACGTCGTCTTCGGCCAGAACGTGGTCCTCCGTCATCCCGGCAAGATCCGCATCGGCGACAACGTGGTGATCGACGACCACTGCCTGCTCGACGCCAAGGGTGAGGGCAACAGCGGCATCACCATCGGCACCGGCGTCTTCATCGGCCGCAACTCGATCCTGTCCTGCAAGAACGGCGGCATCGCGATTGGCGACCGCGCGAATATCGGCTTCAACTGCGAGGTCTGCTCGGCCAGCGAGGTGACGGTGGGCGCCGACGTGCTGATGGCGGCGTACTGCTACGTGATCGGCGGCGATCATGAGTACGCCGACGTGTCGAAGCCCGTCACCGAGCAGGGCCGCCGCTCGAAGGGCGTGGCGGTCGGGGACGGCGTGTGGCTCGGGGCCGGCGCCAAGATCCTCGATGGCGTCCGCATCGGCGGCCATGCGATCATCGGGGCGGGCGCGGTGGTCCGCGTCGACGTGCCCGAGTACGCGGTCGCCGCCGGCCGCCCGGCGCGAATCCTCGGGATGCGCGCCGACGTCCAGGCGCCCACGGAGTAGCATGACCACGCGCGCGCTCAATGTCCTGCACGTCTGCGATCACCTCGGCTGGGAGGGGTCGCGCATGCACGGCGTCAAACGCCTCTTCGCGTGGATGCTGCCACGCTTCGACGCGTCGCGGTTCAACGTGTCGCTGGTGAGCCTGCGCAAGAAGGACCTCTCCGAGGAGACCCTCGAATCGCTGGGCGTGGACATCAGCTACCTGCACAGGTCGAAGTTCGACCCGGCCACCCTGACGGCGCTGTTGAAGATCATCGACCACCGGTCGATCGACCTCCTCCACATGCACGGGTACGGCGCCACCACCTTCGGGCGGGCCGCGGCGGCCATGCGGCGGCTGCCGACCGTGCTCCACGAGCACGCGAACCTCACCGACACCCCCTGGTTCCAGAAGATCGCCGACCGGGCGCTCGAGCCGTTCACCGACATCGCCCTCGCGGTCTCGCAGAGCACCGCCGACTTCGTCATCAACGCGCGCCTGGTCCCGGCCCACAAGGTCAAGGTGGTGTACCTCGGCGCGCCGTACGACGAGTTCAGCCGCCGCCGCAGCCCCGAGGAGATCGCGTCGGCGCGCGAGGCGCTCGGCGCGGCGCCGGGGGATTTCGCCATCGGCACCGTGACACGCCTCCACGACTCGAAGGGCAACGAGTACCTGGTCGATGCGGCCAGGCTCGTCGTCGACGCCCGGCCCCGCGCGAAGTTCTTCGTCGTGGGGGAAGGCCCGCTCCGGCCGGCCCTCGAGGCGCAGGCGGCCAGCCTCGGCCTCGGCGACCGGTTCGTGTTCGCCGGCTTCGCGAAAGACGTGGCCTCGGTGCTCTCGGCGTTCGACCTGAGCGTGTTCCCGTCGCTCTGGGAGGGCACGCCCCTGACCGCCTTCGAAGCGCTGGCGGCGGGCAAGCCCATCGTGGCCACCGACGCCGACGGACTGCTCGACATCCTGCGCCACGACTACGACGCGCGCATCGTGCCCAGGAGGAACGCCCGCGCCCTGGCCGAACAGATCCTGGCGCTGATGGACGACCCGGCGGAGCGGGCGAGGCTGTCGATCAACGCCCGCGAGACGGGCGGCAGCTACGACATCGGCGCGTTCGTGCGAAAGATGGAGCGGCTCTACGCCATCCTGCACGACGTGTCGAGGCGCACCCACCGCCGCGGCGTGCTCGACGAGGACCTGTCGTTCCTGACCGGAGGGCGGGCGTCGTGAGCCTCGCCGCCACCCACCGGCGCGACGCGGGGCCGGGGCTCGCCGCCGCGGCTCTGGTGCTCTGCCTCTACGGCGCCATCGCGGTGTCGGTGGACTTCCCGCGCGCCGCGTTCGGCATCCAGAGCGACGAGGCGACCTACTACATGATGGGGCACAGCCTCGCGCAGGATGGCGACCTCGAGTACCGGCGCGAGGACCTCGCGCGCGTGTGGCGGGAGTTCCCGTCCGGCCCGTCCGGCGTGTTCCTGAAGAAGGGCGTCGATCTCGATTTGAAGGCCGCCGACGGCGTCCCGTTCCTGACGGTCGACCGGCGGCCCGATCCCGATGCGGCCCGGCTCTTCTACGGCAAGTCGTACATCTACCCGCTCGCGGCCTCGCCGTTCGTCGCGCTGTTCGGCACGAACGGGTTCCTCGTCTTCCACGCCATCCTGCTGGCGCTCGTCACGCTGGCGGCGTACCTGTTTCTGAATGCCCGCTCGTCGCCGATCGTCGCGCTCCTGTTAGCCTCCGGCTTCCTCCTGGCGTCGGTCGCGCCGACCTACTTCGTCTGGATCACGCCCGAGCTGTTCAACTTCAGCCTCGTGCTGCTGGGCTATTTCTGCTGGCTGTACAAGGAAGCCGCGTCGCCCGGGTCCGCCCCGCGCGGCACGGCGTGGCTGTTCCGGCCGTGGTCGGATCTCGTCGCGGCGGCCCTGCTCGGCATGGCGACGTTCTCGAAACCGTCGAACCTCCTGCTGATGCTGCCGCTCCTCGCCTGGCTGCTCGTCCGGCGCCAGTGGAAGCGGCTCGTCCTGGCCGGCCTCCTGTTCGGCGCCGTGGGCGCCGTGCTGATGGCCGGCAACGTGGTCATCACGGGCGACTGGAACTTCCAGGGCGGCGACCGCCGGACGTTCTACGGCACCTACCCGTTCCAGGAGCGCGGCGCCGCCTGGACCGACGTGGGCCAGGACCGCGCCACCAACCGCGTGCTGTGGGACCACATCTTCGACCGGCGGGTCTTCTGGACGGTGTTCGCGCACAACCTCGCCTACTTCGTCGTCGGCCGCTACTCCGGGCTGCTGCCGTACTTCTTCCCGGGCCTCTTCGCGATCGCGGCGTTCCTGTTCGCGCGCCGGAGGCGCGCCGCCTGGCAGTGGTTCGTCCTCGCCGGCGCGGCGGCGCAGGTCCTGCTGCTCCTCCTGTGGGTCCCGTACACGTTCAATGGTGGCGGAGGCTCGATCGGCAACCGCTACTTCATGAGCACCTACGGCGTCCTGCTGTTTCTTCTGCCACCGCTCGGGTCGACCGCGTGGGCGCTCGTTCCGTGGGCCGTCGGCTGCCTGTTCTCGGCCCAGGTGACCTTCAATCCGTTCTTCGCGTCCTTCAACCCCTCGGAACAGGCCAAGCAGGGCCCGCTTCGCTGGCTTCCGGTCGAGCTCACCCTCGTGAACGACCTCCCGATAAACACCCAGCCGAACCGCGCGAGGGTCTGGTTCGGCGAGGCGCGGCGGTTCCAGATCTACTTCCTGGACGACAATGCCTACGGCCGCGAGGATCTGACGTTCTGGGTGAAGGGGCGGTCGACGGCCGAGTTCCTCGTCAAGACGGTCGAGCCCGCCTCCGCGCTCGACCTCGAGGTCACCAGCGGCGACGTGGCGACCACGGTCACGGTGTCGCGCGGGTTCCGCCGCCAGCGGGCGGATCTTGCGCCGCAGGCGACGGCCCGCCTCAGCGTGCCGCTGGATGACGGCTTTCCGTACATGGGCACGCGGGTGTGGCGCGTCTCGATCCGGAGCAGCGCGGGCTTCGTGCCGCTGTTCATCTCGGGCGCGTCGGAGGACAATCGCTTCCTCGGCGTCCGCGTCAAGCCGGAACTGCGCCCGTAGCGGCGCCGCGAGCAGGGCAGGGCGATCATGAAGGTGGCTGTCGTCACGTCGAGCCCTCCGCTGGCCGAAGGCGGCCATCTCGTCATCGCCCGATCGGTGGTGGAGGCGCTGCGCGAGGCGGGCCACGAGGCCGGCCTGATGATCACGCCCCAGAACCGCTTCGGGCGCCAGGCCTCGGCCTACCTCGCCAACTGGCTCACCGACGTCGGGGTCGCCCACGACGGGTCGCGCATCGACCACGTCATCTCGTTCAGGTATCCGAGCTACGCGGTCAGGCACCCGCGCCACGTGGTCTGGCTCAATCACCGGATGCGGGAGTACTACGACCTCTGGGACCGCTTCCAGGCGACGCTCTCGCGGAAGGCCCGCATCAAGGAACGGCTGCGCCGCGCGATGATCCACCGCGTGGATACGTATCTGCTCACTCGGCGCGTCAGCCGGGTGTTCGCGCAGTCCGCCACCATCCAGCGGCGCCTCCAGCGGTTCGGGCGCATTCGGTCCGAGGTCCTGTTCCCGCCGGCTCCGCCGCGCCCCTACCGCTGCGACGGATACGGCCCCGAGCTGTTCGCCGTGTCCCGGCTGACGCCGCTCAAGCGGATGGACCTGCTGGTGCGTGCGCTCGCCGAGCCGGCCGCGGCCGGCGTGCGCTGCACGATCGCGGGGGACGGGGACGAGGCGGCACACATCCGCCAGATGATTCGCGACCACGGCCTCGAGGCGCGCGTCACGCTGCTCGGCGCCGTCGACGCGTCGGCGCTCGTGTCGCACCTCGCGACCTGCCGCGCGGTGGTGTTCCCGGCCTACGAGGAGGACTACGGACTGGTCACCGTCGAGGCCTTCGCGTCGTCGAAGGCCGTCGTCACGTGCCGCGACAGCGGGGGGCCCGCCGAGCTCGTGCAGGACGGGGAGTCCGGCCTCGTGTGCGACCCGACGCCGGCGTCGCTGGCCTCGGCGCTGGCGCGGCTGGCGGGGGACCGGGGCCTCGCCGAGCGGCTGGGCGCCGGCGCGGCGGCCGCCGGCGCCGACATCACCTGGCCGGCGACGATCGCGCGCCTGCTCCTGCAGGACGCCCGCTGACCCATGTCGTACCGAAGCACGCTCGAGGCGCGTATCGCGCGAAAGGTGACGCGGGCCATCAGCGAGTACGGGCTCGTCGAGAACGGCGACCGCGTCATGGTGGGCCTCTCCGGCGGCAAGGACAGCTGGGCCCTCATGCACATCCTCGACGTGCTGCGCCAGCGCGCCCCGGTCACGTTCAGCCTGGTCGCGGTCACCGTGGATTCGGGCTACGAGGATTTCCGCCACGATCTCATCCACGAGGCCTGCGTCGCGCGCGGCTGGGAGCATCACGTCGAGCGCACGTCGATCGGCTCGGTGATGGACGACCTGCTCGACCCGCGCGACACCCCGTGCTCGCTGTGCGCCCGGTTCCGCCGCGGCGTGCTCTACCGGTTGGCGGCGGGCGTCGGCGCCACGAAGATCGCGCTCGGCCACCACAGCGACGACTTCATCGAGACAGTCCTGCTGAACCTGTTCTTCGCCGGCTCCCTGAAGGCGATGCCCGCCAGGCTCGTCTCCGACAACGGCCGGCACGTCGTTGTCCGCCCGCTGTTCCTGGTGAGCGAGGACGAGGCGCGGGCGTATGCGAAGGAGTGCGGCCTGCCGATTGTCAGCTGCTGCTGCTCGGCCTGCGGCGACCTCGGCCTCCAGCGACAGCGGGTGAAGCGGCTCATCTTCGATCTCGAGCGTGAGCACGGCGGCGTCAAGGCGTCGATGCTGCGCGCCCTCTCGAATGTCTCCCCGAGCCACCTGCTCGACGCGCGCCTCTATCCGCTGGCGGAGCAGGCCGCCGAGGCGCCTCTCGGCCCCGGCGTCGCGAGGGTGGAAATCCGATGAGAGCGGTGATCCAGCGCGTCAGCCGCGCCCGCGTCGTTGTGGGGGACGAGACCGTTGGCGCGATCGGCCCGGGGCTGCTCGCGCTCGTCGGCGCGGCGCGGGACGATGGGCCGGCGGACGTGGCGTACGTGGCGGCCAAGATCCGCGACCTCCGCATCTTCGAGGACGACCAGGGCAGGATGAACCGGTCGCTCGCAGAGGCGGGGGGATCGGTACTCGCAGTGTCGCAGTTCACGGTGTACGGCGATGTCCGGAAGGGCCGCCGGCCGTCTTTCGACCGCGCCGCGCCCGCCGACGCGGGCCAAACGCTGTTCGACGGGGTTGTCGCCGATCTGCGCGCCTCGGGCGTACGGGTCGAAACGGGCACCTACCGGGCGCACATGCAGGTGGAACTCGTCAACGACGGCCCGGTCACCATCCTCATCGACAGCCGGAAGGCGTTCTAGCGCTCTACCACACCCGATAGAAGTCGCGGACCGCCTCGATCTCGGCCGCCAGTCGATCCGCGTCCCAGCCGAGCAGGAAAGCCATGAGGGCGCCGAAGGCCGCGACCGCGGCGTCTCCGGGGTAGGACGCGGCGCCGATGGAAAGCCGGCGCACGACGACGTCGGCGAGGGTGCAGGCCATCTCGTCTTCGACGGCGTGCACGACCGCCGCCGCCGGGACCGGCAGACCAGGAACCAGGCGCGCCGCCAGCGCAGGCTCCTCCGCGCAGCGCTGCACGACCGCCCTCCAGGCGGTGCCGTGCGTGGCCACCAGTGAATCGAGGCACTCCAAGTCGACCACCCCCCCGGCATCGGCGCGGGCGCGCTCCACCTCGCCCGTCACCGTCCCGAACTCCCAATGGGGCAGCCTCGTGGTTCCGGTCCGGCACGGCGCGGTCCGCACGCCAAGCTTGGCGGCGACCAGGTCAACCACCTGCTCGGCGACGCCCCTCGCGGTCGTGTACTTCACGCCCGCCACCGACACGGCCCCGGCCACGCCATCCTGGTCGTGATCGTGGATGCGGTGGTGGCCCAGGAGTCCGAGCGCGCCGCGCCGGCTGCGGTACGCGGGCACGACCCCCCGGTGGACCAGCGTCACCTCGGCGGCGTCAAGGCCGAGGGCCGGGAATGCCGAGTTCACCTCGTCAACGAACGCCTGGAGCTCTCCGCGGTACACCCTCAGGTCGTCCGGCGCCGCCGGCTGGTCCGAGTGCGAGGTCCCCACCAGCATCCGGCCGCGCCAGGGCATGATGAGCAGCAGGCGGCCACCGGCGGTCGGCGCGCTCAGGGCCACCGGGCCGGCCGGACGGCTGGTGACCAGGTTCATCGCCTTGAGCAGGGGGAAGTCCGGCCGCGCGCCGAACCGCTCCATCCACGGCTGGCACGCGGCGCCGGTGGCGTTCACCGTGATGCGCGCGTCGACCTCGATCTCGTCGCCCGTCAGCCTGTCGGTGACGCGCACGCCCGCAAGGCGGCGCCCCCGGGTCACGGCTTCGGTGGCCTCGGCGTAGTTCACGAGGACGGCGCCGTTCGCGGCCGCCGCCCGGGCGAAGGCCAGCGTCAGCCGGTCCGACTCGGGCATGTGGTAGTCCGACCACTGCGCCACGCCGGTCACGCCCGCGCGCGCGTTGCGGCCAAAGGCCGCGTCGTACGCCCCGCGCCCCAGCACCCGCCCGGCCGGCAGGCGCAGGTGCGGCTCGACACCCGCGTTGCGGTCGAAGCCGATGGCCGCGTCGAGGAGGAACCCGGCGCGCATCGCCGCCCTCGACCGGGTGATCTTCCGCGTCGTGCCCATCATGAACGCCAGCGGTGTGACCAGCGCCGGGGCGATCCGCGCCAGCGCGCGGCGTTCGCAGATGGAGAAGCGGGCCTTGGCCGCGTCGCCGGTCTGCAGCGATCGCAGCCCGCCATGGACCGTCTTCGCGTGGTTGAACGAGCTGCCGCTGCCGACGTCGCCGCGCTCGACGAGCGCCGTCGCGAGTCCCCGCTGGGCGGCATCGTAGGCCACAGCGAGGCCGTGGATGCCGCCGCCGATGACGAGGACGTCGAATCGCCTCGCCGCGAGGCTGGATGCGTTGCGTCTCATGATCGCGTCGCCCTGGCGGATTGCCGGAAGGGCGTGGGTATTCTATAGTAAGCGCCCATGCCTGACAGGACTGCGCCGCCAGGTACCGCAGAGGTCCGGGCCTACTGGAACCACCGCATCCACGATCTGGACATCTCCTCGCACCGGCCCGGTACGCCGGGGTTCTTCGCGGACCTCGACGAGTACCACTTCGACAAGCTGCACCATCTGCTCACCCTGATCGACTTCAACGCCTACGCCGGTCGGCGGGTCCTCGACGTGGGTTGCGGAACCGGCGTCGACCTCGTGCGGTTCGTCCGCGGCGGCGCCAGGGGGACCGGCATCGACGTCGCGGACTCGGCCATCGCCCTGGCGCGCGAGAACCTGCGGCACCAGTCGCTCCACGCGTCGTTGTGCGTGGGCGACGGCGAGCGGCTGCCATTCGCTGACAACACGTTCGACTTCGTCTACGCCCATGGCGTGGTGCAGTACACGGCCACCGACCGCGCGCTCGTCACCGAGTGCCGCCGCGTGCTGCGTCCAGGCGGCACCGCGTTCTTCCAGGTCTACAACCGCGTGTCCTGGCTGAACGCGCTCTCTCGCGTCATGAAGGTGGGGCTCGAGCACGAGGACGCCCCCGTCATCAAGACGTACAGCCCCGGCGAGTTCCGCGGCCTCCTCGGCGGATTCTCGAACGTCCGCATCGTCTACGAACGCTTTCCGGTGAAGTCGCGTCTGCACGGCGGATGGAAGGGCGCGCTCTACAACCATCTGTTCGTCGGAACGTTCAACGCCATCCCGAGAGCCCTCGTCCGGCGGTTCGGATGGCACCTGCTGGCTTTCTGCCAGAAGTAGCCTCGTCGGGGGGCAGGTTGCGCCGTGGCACTTGAGTTGCTGAAAGCCCACGCGTACGGCAACGATTTCCTCTACTTGCGGACGGATGACCTCCGCCGGCCGGACGGCCCGGCCCTGGCCCGGCAGTTGTGCGACCGCCACACCGGCGTCGGCGCGGACGGTCTCATCCTTTTTCGCGAGACCGACGATGGCGCGGCCATGCGGCTCTACAACGCGGACGGCAGCTACTCCGAGGTGTCCGGCAACGGCGTGCGCGGGCTCGCGGCCGTCGCCTGCTGGCGCGGCCTGCAGGCGGGGAGGGCCGTGCCCCCGTCGCTCGTCATCGGGACCGACGCGGGGGAGAAGCCGGTCTCGGTGCTCTCGGCCGAGCCGCCCCGCTTCGTGTGCCGGACAGCGATGGGGCACCCCGCAGAGGTGAGGACGGCCACGCTCGAGGTGCGAGGCACGGCGGTCGAGGCCGTGGTGCTCCGCGTCGGCAATCCGCAGTGCGTCGTACTGGAACAGTCGCTCGACGAAGAACGCTACCGCCGGCTCGGCGCGGCCATCGAGCATCACCCCTTCTTCCCGGAGGGCACCAACGTGGAGTTCGCGTGCGTCGAGCATCCCGGCCTCGTCCGCATCCTGATCTGGGAGCGCGGGGTCGGACCGACGCTGGCGTCGGGAACGGGCGCCTGCGCCGCGGCCGTGGCCGCGATGACCTACGGCGGCGCCCGGCGGGACGTGACCGTGGCCTCTCCCGGCGGCGACCAGCGCGTCGAGTGGCGCGACGACGGGCTTCACCTGACGGGCTGGGCCGAGGTCGTGTGGGAGGGCAGATGGACCCGCTGATTCGCAACCGTCAGGAAGCCGTCGAGGTCGTCGAGGCGTATTCGCCCGCCGAGCAGCAGTTCAATCTGCGCCGCAAGACCATCGGGCTGTTCGTCGCGCCGCTCCTGTTCGCCATCATGCTGCTCCTGCCGATGGAGTCGCTGACGCCCCAGGCGCACCGCCTCGCGGCCATTCTCGTCCTGGTTGTCGCGCTGTGGGTGAGCGAGGCGCTGCCGCTTCCCGTGTCGGCCCTCCTCGGCCCGCTGCTCGCCATCGTGCTGCGCGTCGCGCCGGCCCCCAGAGCGCTGGCCTCGTTCGCCGACCCGATCATCTTCCTCTTCATCGGGAGCTTCATCATCGCGGAGGCGATGTACGCCCACGGCCTCGACCGCCGCATCGCCTACACGGCGCTGTCCTCGCGGGTGATCGGACGGAGCGCCGGGCGCCTGCTGCTGGTGTTCGGCGGCGTCTCGGTGGTCGTCTCGATGTGGATCAGCAACACAGCCACGGCCGCCATGATGTTCCCGATCGGGCTGTCCATCGTGAGTCACCTGTCGAAACAGCCCATCGCGTCTCATCCTCGCTTCCGGCGGTTCGCGACCACGCTGATGCTCATCACGGCGTTCGGGGCGTCGATTGGCGGCATGGCCACGCCGATCGGCACTCCGCCGAATCTCATCGGAGTCGGCATGCTGCGCGAGCTGGTCGGCGCCGACATCTCGTTCTTCCGGTGGATGCTGATGGGTGTGCCCATCACCGTCCTGCTCTACACCGTGCTGGCCGTCGGCTTCTGGGTGGTCGGGGCGCGCGGGCTGCAGCTTCCTGAGGGCACCGCTGACCTGGTGCGCCGCGAACTCGACCGCCTCGGCCGCGTCTCTCGGGGTCAGCGCAACGTCTTGTTTGCGTTCTTCGTCACCGTGCTCCTGTGGGTCTTCCCGGGCCTGCTCGCCATGGTCGGACTCCGGGATGCGGCGGTCGGCAAGGCCTACGAGGCGTCGATGCCGGAGGCCGCCGCGGCGCTGACGGGCGCGCTCCTGCTCTTCATCCTGCCCGTCGACTGGCGCCAGCGCCGGTTCACGATGTCGTGGGCGGAGGCGGTGCGCATCGACTGGGGCACGATCTTCCTGTTCGGCGGCGGACTGGCGCTGGGATCCATGGCGTTCTCAACCGGCCTGGCCTCGAGCATCGGGCACGCCGTCACGACCTGGGTGCCGTCGCACCATCCGCTGCCGTTCATCATCCTGTTCACCTGCTTCGCCGCGGCGCTCTCGGAGATGACCTCGAACACGGCGTCGGCGAGCATGATCGTGCCGGTCGCGATCGCCGTCAGCAAGGCGGC
>Ga0113563_10000506_pt1 | contig 19015 bp, 10 predicted proteins | sample Mud3Dept3metaG_FD_80117 | JGI IMG/M metagenome (GOLD analysis project Ga0113563, IMG submission 80117) | Freshwater wetland microbial communities from Ohio, USA, analyzing the effect of biotic and abiotic controls - Mud 3 Core 4 Depth 3... | ecosystem: Environmental > Aquatic > Freshwater >...
AGACCACGCGCTACCTGTCGGGCATCCTCAAGCGCCTGGGCAAGAAGGTGGTCGCGGTCCGCCATCCGATGCCCTACGGCGACCTCGAGCGCCAGGTCTGCCAGCGCTTCGCCAGCTACGAGGCCGTCGACCGGCACGAGTGCACGATCGAGGAGCGTGAGGAGTACGAGCCGCACCTCGACCACGGCTTCGTGGTCTACGCGGGCGTCGACTACGAGCGCATCCTGCGCGAGGCCGAGGCCGAGGCTGACGTGATCCTCTGGGACGGCGGCAACAACGACACGCCTTTCTACCGGCCCGACCTCCACATCACGCTGGTCGACCCGCACCGGCCCGGCGACGAGGTCTCCTACTACCCGGGCGAGACCAACTTCCTGTTCGCGCACGTGCTGATCGTCAACAAGGTCAACACCGCCGACCCGGCGGGCATCGAGCAGGTCCTCGACAACTGCCGGCGCCACAATCCGGCCGCCACCATCGTGCGCTGCGCCTCGCGCATCGTGCTCGACAAGCCGGAGCTCGTGCGCGGCAAGCGCGCCCTGGTGATCGAGGACGGGCCGACCCTGACCCACGGCGGCATGCGCTACGGCGCCGGCTGGTTCGCGGCGCGCGACGCGGGCGCGGCGGAGATCGTGGACTGCCGTCCGTACGCGGTGGGCTCGATCCGCGACACCTACGCCAAGTACCCCAACGCCGCCGCCATCCTGCCCGCCATGGGCTACGGCGAGCAGCAGATCCGGGACCTCGAGGCGACCATCCGCGCGACGCCGGCCGACGTCGTGGTCGAGGGCACGCCGATCGACCTCTCGCGCGTGCTCAAGGTCGACAAGCCCCTCGCCGGGGTCACCTACGAGCTCGAGGAGCTCGAGCCCGGCCAGCTCGAGGCCGCGGTGAGGCGCACGCTGGGCGCCTGAGGCCGCGCGCCGGAGAATCCCCCTAGAATGCCGGCCCGGGGGGGGACCATGACCGGATCTCGCCGGACGGGCCATCGTGCCCTGTTGGGCCGGACCGCGAAGCTCGCGGCCGGCTACCTGGACTCGCTGCCGGAGCGCGCGGTCGCTCCGGCCGCGACGCTCGCCGAGCTGCGCGCGGCCCTGGGCGGCGAGCTGCCGCGCGCGGGCGCGGCGCCGCTCGACGTGGTCGAGAGACTGGCCGCGGCCGCCGACACCGGGGTGATGGCCTCGGCGGGCCCGCGCTTCTTCGGCTTCGTGGTCGGCGCCACGCTGCCCGCGGCGCTCGCCGCCGACTGGCTGGCCAGCACCTGGGACCAGAACGCCGGGCTCTACGTGCTGGCACCCGCCGCGGCGGTCGCCGAGGAGGTCGCGGGGCAGTGGCTGGTCGACCTGCTCGGCCTGCCCGAGCGGACCAGCGTCGGCTTCGTCACCGGCTGCCAGGCGGCCAACTTCGCGGCCCTGGCGGCGGCGCGCCACGGGGTGCTCGAGCGCTACGGCTGGGACGTCGAGGCACGTGGCCTCTACGGCGCGCCGGAGCTCGAGGTGGTGGTGGGCGACGAGGCGCACGTCACCGTCCACACCGCGCTCCAGATGCTCGGGCTGGGCCGCGACCGCGTCCACCGGGTGGCCGCCGACGGCCAGGGGCGGATGCGCGCCGACGCGCTGGCGGCCTCGCTCGCGCCGCTCGCGGGCCGGCCGGTCGTGGTCTGCGCGCAGGCCGGCAACGTCAACACCGGCGCCTTCGATCCGCTCGACGCGATCGCCGACGCGGCGCGCGCTGCCGGCGCCTGGCTCCACGTCGACGGCGCCTTCGGACTGTGGGCGCGCGCGAGCGGCGCCCGGCGCGCGCTCGCCGCCGGCGCCGAGCGCGCCGACTCGTGGGCGACCGACGCCCACAAGTGGCTGAACGTCCCCTACGACTCGGGCCTGGTCTTCTGCGCCCACCCGGACGCGCATCGCGGGGCGCTGACCGCGACCGCCTCGTATCTCGAACAGAGCGAGGGCCGCGAGCGCGACCCGTTCGAGTGGACGCCGGAGTTCTCGCGCCGCGCGCGCGGCTTCGCGGTGTGGGCCGCGCTCGCCTCGCTCGGTCGCGACGGGGTGGAGGAGCTGGTGGACCGCTGCTCGGATCACGCCCGCCGCTTCGCCGCGATCCTCGGCGCGCGGCCGGGCATCGAGGTGCTCAACGAGGTGGTGCTGAACCAGGTGCTGGTGCGTTTCGCGCCGCCGGGGGGCGGCGACGAGGGCGCGATCGACGAGTTCACGCGCGAGACGATCCGGCGCGTCCAGGCGGGCGGCGAGCTCTGGCTCTCCGGCACCACCTGGCAGGGGAAGGCCGCGATGCGCATCTCCGTCTCCGGCTGGCGCACGACCACCGCCGACGTCGAGCGCGCGGCGGCGGCGATCCTGGCCGCCGCCGCGCGCTGAACGACCCTCGCGGCGGAGGTAGCGCGCTCCGGCGGCATGCGGTGCGCCTCGCGCCCCGGCGCCGATCGCGTACCTCCCGGCTCGAGGATGAGCGGTGCGGATGCGAGTCGACGCGTACTGGTGCATGAGCAACCAGATCGGCTTCCCCGCGCTTCGTCGCTCGCTCCTCGCCGCCGCCACGGGCCTGCTGCTCGCTGCCGGCGCGGCCTCGGCCCAGCCCCCCCTGGTCGGACTCTCGGAGGTGCGCGCGCAGCGCTTCGACAACGAGGACCTCTTCTTCTTCGTGCCCGACGTGGGCGACCACTTCGGCTGGGCGCTCGCCGCCGGCGACTTCGACGGCGACGGCGCCCAGGACCTCGCCACCGGCGTCCCCTACGACGAGGGGCTGCTCGGCGCCGCCTGCGACGACTGCGGCATCGTCGTGGTGCGCTACGGCGTGCTGCGCGAAGGGCTTGCGGGGGGCCTGGCGGATACCGTGCTCTACCAGGGTCTCGCCGGCAGCCCCAGCGCGCCCGAGCCGGGCGAGCACTTCGGCGCGGCGCTCGCGGCGGGCGACTTCAACGGCGATGGCTTCGACGACCTGGCCGTGGGCGTGCCCCGCGACGTCGTCAGGCTGCCGCCGACCGCCACCGGGCCGGTCGGCGCCGTCCAGGTGCACTACGGGACCGCTTCCGGCCTCCAGATCGGCAACCCGGAGTACCTCCATGAGGTGCTGGATTGGAGCGAGGTCGATCCCTGCGTCTCTGTTGGCGACGAGTTCGGCGCGTCGCTCGCCGCCGGCAACTTCGACGGCGACGCCTTCGACGACCTCGCGATCGGAGCCCCCTCCGGGTGCATCGCGAACCCCTTCGTCAGCGATGCCGGCGAGGTCTTCGTCGCACACGGCTCGGCCGCCGGCCTGCTCGAGCTCGCCGGTTACGGCATCTCGGAGAACTCGGCCGGGATCTTCGGCGACGCGGCCGATGGCGAGCGATTCGGCGGCGCAGTGAGCGCGGGCGACTTCGACGCCGACGGGCACGACGACCTCGCCATCGGCGTGCCGAACGAGGGCGACAATGGCGCGCTCTACGTCGTCATGGGCAGCCCGTTCGGGCTCATCTTCGTCAACAGCGTGTTCTGGGCACCCGGTGCGCTCGGTCTCGAGCCGGAGGCCGGGGACCGGCTCGCCTCCGCGCTCGCCGCCGCCGACTTCGACGGCGACGGGCACGACGACCTGGCGATCGGCGACCCGGGCGAGGACCTGGGCGCCGCCAACGAGCTCGTGGACGCGGGATCGATCAGCGTCGCCTTCGGCTCACCTGCCTGGTTCGACCTGTCGCGGACCGACTCCTTCACCCAGGGACGGGTCTACGCCGACGCGGCCGCCGACGAGCCGGGCGATCGGTTCGGCTGGGCCCTGGCGGCCGGGGACTTCGACGGCGACGGCCGCGCGGATCTGGCGGTCGGTCACCCCGGCGAAGACCTGCCCGGCGGCGTGGACAACGGCGCAGCGGTGATCCTCATGGGTTCCCTCGACTCGGGGCTGGGGACCCGTGTCGGCTCCCTCGCCGCGGGACGGGGCGGAGTCCCAGGCTCGAACCAGGCGTCGCAGGACTTCGCGGCGGCCCTGACCGCCGGCGACTTCGACGGCAACGGCTACGCCGACCTGGCAGTCGGCGCGCCCTGGTACGACTCGGCGACGCACAACGACGTCGGCTACGAGATCGTGCTCTACGGGTCGCTCTTCTCCGACGGCTTCGAGATCGGCTCGACGCAGCGCTGGTCGAGCGCGGTGCCCTGAGCGCGGGGCCGGCTGCGGGCGGGAGTGAGCGCCCGGAGCCGGAGACGGCGCGTACCCGGACATGAGAACTCACACCGGAATCCTCGCGCTTCCGCTCTCGCTCGCCGCGGCGGCTTCGGCGCTCCTGCTCCATCCGGCCTCGGCCGCTGCCCAGTTGGCGCTGGTCGGCGTCTCCGACGTGGGCGCCCAGCAGTTCGACGACGAGAAGCTCCCCCAGTTCCTGGCCGACGCGGGTGACCGCTTCGGCTCGGCGCTGGCCGCCGGCGACTTCGACGGCGACGGCGCCCAGGACCTCGCCACCGGCATCCCCTTCCACGAGGGGCTGGAGGGAAGCGACCTCTTCTGCGGCATCGTCGTCGTCCGCTACGGGATTCCGGGCGCCGAGCTCGCGGGCGGCCTGGCGGACACCGTGCTCTACCAGGGCCACCCGGGCAGCCCGGACCCGCCCGAGACCGGCGACCGCTTCGGCGCCGCGCTCGCGGCGGGGGACTTCGACGGCGACGGCTTCGACGACCTCGCGGTCGGCATTCCGCGTGATCTCGCCGCCAACACCCTCCGCTTCGGCGCGGTCCAGGTCCACTACGGCAGCGCCCAGGGAATCCGCATCGACGGCGCGGAGCTGCTCGAGGAGTCGCTGCCCTGGACGGAGGTCGCCCGTCCGTTCTGGTGGGGCGACGACGAGTTCGGGGCCGCGCTCGCGGTGGCCGACTTCGACGGCGACGGTTTCGACGATCTGGCGATCGGCGCTCCCGGCGGCGTGATCCTCCACGCCGACGACAGCACGGTCGTGGGCGGCGAGGTCTTCGTCGCCCACGGATCGGCGCAGGGGCTGCTGCCGCTCGCCGGCTACGGCATCTCCGAGGACTCGTTCGGCATCTTCGGGGAGGCGGCGCACGGCGAGCGCTTCGGCCACGCCCTGGCCGCGGGCGACTTCGACGCCGACGGCGACGACGACCTCGCCATCGGCGTGCCGGTCGAGGGCGACAACGGCTCGCTCTACGTGATCCTGGGCAGCCCGTTCGGCCTGATCTTCGCGGACAGCGTCTTCTGGGCGCCGGGGGCGCTCGGACAGGCGCCGGAAGCGGGCGACCGGCTCGGCTCCGCGCTCGCGGCCGCCGACTTCGACGGTGACGGACACGACGACCTCGCGATCGGCGATCCGGGCGAGGATCTCGGGGTCAGCAACGAGATCGTCGATGCGGGCTCGATCAGCGTCGCATACGGCTCGCCGGGCGGCTTCGACCTGTCGCTGACCGACAGTTTCACCCAGGAGATCCTCTACTCCGACGCCCAGGCCAATCGCGCGGGGGACCGGCTCGGTTGGGCCCTGGCCGCAGGCGACTTCGACGGCGACGGCTTCGACGACCTGGTGGCCGGCCATCCCGGTGAGGAAGTGCTCGGCCAGGCGGGCGCCGGCGCGGCGGCGATCCTGATGGGCGCCGCGAACGCCGGGATCGGCGCCCGGGTCGGCACGCTCGCCGCCGGCGTGGACGGCGTGCCGGGCCTCCTCCAGCCCGATCAGGACTTCGCGAGCGCGCTCGCCAGCGGCGACTTCGACGGCGACGGCTACGCCGACCTGGCGGTGGGGGCGCCCAGGTTCAACGTGGGCGTCTTCGGGGACGTCGGCACCGAGATCGTGCTCTACGGGTCGCTCTTCTCCGACGGCTTCGAGATCGGCTCGACGCAGCGCTGGTCGAGCGCGGTGCCCTGAGCGCTCGTGGCCCGAAATCGCGCGTACCGGTCATGAGAAACCAGATCGGCACTCCCACTCACCGTCGCTCGCTCCTCGCCGCTGCCGCGGCTCTCCTGCTCGCGAGCGGTGCGGCATCGGCCCAGCTCGCGCCGGTCGGCCTCTCCGGAGTCGGCGCGCAGCGCTTCGACAACGAGGATCTCGTCGAGTTCGTGCCCGAGGCGGGCGACAACTTCGCCTGGGCCTTGGCCGCCGGCGACTTCGACGGCGACGGTGCCGAGGATCTCGCCACCGGAATCCCCTATGACGAGGGCTCGCAGGGCGGCTGCCCGGACTGCGGCATCGTCGTGGTGCGCTACGGCGTGCCACGCGCGGGGCTCGCGGGCGGCCTCGCCGACACCGTGCTCTACCAGGGGCTCGCCGGCAGTCCGGACCCCCCGGAACCGGGGGACCTCTTCGGCGCGGCGCTCGCGGCGGGGGACTTCGACGGCGACGGCTTCGACGACCTGGCGGTCGGGATTCCGGGCGACCGCGGGAGCTCCGGCACCTCCTTCGGCGCGGTCCAGGTCCACTACGGGAGCGCGGCCGGGATCGAGCTCCAGGGTGCCGAGTTCCTCGACGAGCTGCTGGCGTGGACGGAGATCCCGCTGCCCTTCCGGCTCGGCGACGACGAGTTCGGAGCGGCGCTCGACACGGGCGACTTCGACGGCGACGGCTTCGACGACCTTGCGATCGGGGCCCCGCGCGCGGGGATCCTGGTCGACGTCAACACTCCCGTGCGAGGCGGGGAGGTCTTCGTCGCGCACGGCTCCGTCGAGGGGCTCCTGCCGCTCCTGGGCTACGGCATCTCCCAGCACTCGCCGGGGCTGTTCGGCGATCCCCTCAGCGAGGAGCGCTTCGGCCGCGCCGTGGCCGCGGGCGATTTCGATGCCGACGGCGACGACGACCTCGCCATCGGCGTGCCGAACGAGGGCGACAACGGCTCCCTCCACGTCATCCTGGGCAGTCCGTTCGGGCTGATCTTCGCGGACAGCGTCTTCTGGGCGCCCGGCGCGCTCGGGCAGGTACCGGAGGCGGGCGACCGGCTCGGCTTCGCGCTCGCGGCCGCCGACTTCGACGGCGACGGGCACGACGATCTCGCGATCGGCGACCCGAGCGAAGACCTGGGTGCCTCGAACGAGCTCGCAGATGCGGGGTCGATCAGCGTCGCGTACGGGGCTCCGGGCGGGTTCGAACTGTCGCGGACCGACACCTTCACCCAGGGTCTCGTCTACGCCGACCCCGCGGCCGACCAGACCGGCGACCAGTTCGGCTGGGCGCTCGCGGCCGGCGACTTCGACGGCGACGGCCGCGCGGACCTGGCCGTCGGCCATCCGGGCGAGGACGTGACGGGCAACGTGAACAGCGGCGCAGCGGCGCTCCTCATGGGGGGCCCCAACGCCGGTCTGGGCGCCCGGTTGGGCTCGCTCTCGGCCGGCCGCGACGGCGTGCCCGGCGATCTCCAGGCCCACTCGGACTTCGCTCGCTCGCTCGCGGTCGGCGACTTCGACGGCAACGGGTTCGCCGACCTGGTGGTGGGCGTGCCCTGGTACGACGCGGCGGCCCAGGCCAACGTCGGCTACGAGGTCGTGCTCTACGGTGCGCTCTTCTCCGACGGCTTCGAGGTGGGCTCGTCGCTGCGCTGGTCGAGCACGACCCCCTGAGGGCGGGCGCGGCGTGTGCGCGCCTCGGCCCCGCCGGTGAGTCGACGCGCATCGGCGGGCCGGGGCGCGCGTCCGGGGCTCGCCCGGCGGCGAGCGACGGTTGGTACACTCGGGCGGTGTCCCAGGGGAGCGTTGGCGAAGACGACCTCACGGGTCTGCTCCGCGCCTGGCGCGGGGGCAACGCAGCCGCCCACGACGAGCTGGTCGAGCGCGTCTACGCGCACCTGAAACGGCTGGCCGCGGCGCAGCTTCGCCGCGAGCGGTCCGACTGCTCGCTCCACGCCACGGACCTGGTCCACGAGACCTACCTGCGGCTGATCGACCAGCTGCGCGTCGATTGGCGCGACCGCGCGCACTTCTTCGGACTCGCGGCCACCATCATGCGCCGGGTGCTCGTCGACCACGCCCGCCGGCGCCTGCGCAAGAAGCGGCAGGTCGCCGAGGTGCGCACCGGGCTCACTCTCGTCCCGGCCGCCAGCGCGGGCGTCGCCGAGGTCGACCTGCTCGATCTCGAGCGGGCGCTCGACCGGCTGGCCGGAGAGTCGCCACGCGCGGCGCGGGTGGTCGAGATGCGCTATTTCGCGGGCCTCGAGGTCGAGGAGGTCGCGGCCGCGCTCGAGGTCTCACCGGCGACGGTCCGGCGCGACTGGGCCTTCGCGCGAGCCTGGATCCAGGTCGAGCTCGGGTCCGCGCAGTGAGCGAGCGTCTCGACGAGCTGTTCGCCCGGGCGCGCGAGCTCGATGCCGACGCGCGCACGCTCCTGCTCGCCCGGCTCGCCACCGAGGATCCCGCCCGCGCCGCGCGGCTGGAGGCGCTGCTCCGGGCTGCGGCGGCCGACCGCTCGCCGCTCGACGCCGACCCCTGGGCGATACTCGAGGCCGAGGCGCAAGGCGAGGAGGCGCCGCCCGAGCGCATCGGCCCCTATCGCGTCGTCTCCGAGCTCGGCCGCGGTGGCATGGGCCGCGTCTACCTGGCGCTCCAGGAGGGGGACGGCTTCGAGCGCCGCCTGGCGGTCAAGGTCGTGGCCCCCGAGGGGAACCGGCCCGACATCGAGCGGCGCTTCCGTCAGGAGCGCCGCATCCTGGCCGCTCTCGACCACGAAGGCATCGCGCGCTTCCACGACGCCGGTCGCGACCAGGATGGGCGCTGGTACCTCGCCCTCGAGTACGTCGAAGGCTCCAACCTGGTCGACTACGCCCGCAGCCGGTCGCTCTCGACACCCGAACGGCTGCGGCTCTTCCTCGCGGTGCTCGAGGCGGTCGCCTACGCCCACTCGCGTGCCGTCGTCCACCGCGACCTCAAACCGTCGAACATCCTGGTCGGCGGCGACGGCCGCCCGCGATTGCTCGACTTCGGGATCGCGAAGTTCCTCGACGGCGCGCCCGAGGCGACCGCCACGCAGACGCACACCACAGCCCGCGCGCTCACCCCCGCCTATGCCAGCCCGGAGCAGGTCCGCGGCGAGCCGGCTTCGCCCGCGTCGGACGTCTTCTCGCTCGGTGTCCTGCTCTACGAGCTCGTGGCCGGCGTGCGCCCGTTTCGCGGCGCGGGCGATTCGCGGGCCGGGCTCGAGCGCCAGATCCTCGAGAGCGATCCGGAACCGCCCAGCACGGCGTCGCGCCGCGCGGCGGAGCACGCCGCCGTCTCGCCGCCGTCGGCTCGCGGCCGGCTCTCGCGGGATCTCGATGCGATCTGCCTGAAGGCCCTCCGCAAGGACCCCGCAGACCGCTACGCCTCGGTCGTCGAGCTGGCGGCCGATCTCGAGCGCCACCTCGGGGGCCGTGCGGTCGCAGCGCGGGGCGACGACCTGCGCTACCGCGCCGGCCGCCTCCTGTTCAGGCACCGGACCCTGCTCGCGAGCGCCGCCGTTCTCGCCCTCGCCGCCACGGGCGGCGTGCTCCTGTTCAGCGCCTCGCGCGGCGCCGAGCCGGCCGCGCGCGCGGCGGAGCCCGATCCGCTGCCGTTTCCTTTCAGTGGCATCAGCGGCCGCGACGCCGAGGCGCTCGAGGCGGCTTTCGTCGCGGCACCGGCCGACGTGGACACGGGCGCCCGCCTCGCGCTCTCGCTCGAGCGCGCCGGGCGAAAGGACGAGGCCGCACTGGTGATCACGCGACTGCGTCAGATCCCCGGGCATGCGGAGGACCCGCTCGTCGACTACGTCGAAGCGAGCCTCGCGGCCGGCGACGAGGCTCCGCAGCTCGCGCTGGTCCTCTTCGGCCAGGCGCTCGAGCGCGCCCTCGCCGGCGGACGTGGGGAGCTCGTGGCACAGATCCGCGCCGCACGCGGAAGACTGCTGTTCACGCTCGGCCGCAAGGACGAGGCGCGGCGCGACCTCCTGGAGGCCCGTCGCGGTTTTGAGCGGGCGGGCGATACGGCATCGCTCGCGCGGGTGCTCAACGACCTTGCGATCGACCCGCTCCAGAGCGGCCGGCTCGCCGAGGGCGAGCGGCTGCTCGAGGAGGCGCTCGCGGCGAGCCAGGCGGCGGGCACCGGGGGCGCCGGTGTGATCACCGGCAACCTGGCTCTGATCGCCCTCGAGCGGGGCTTCCCGGATCGCGCCGAGAGGCGGTTCGGCGAGGCGATCGCGGCGTTCGAGGGCTCGCGGAGTCGCAGGCTCGGCTGGGCGCGGGCGTGCCGGGCGCTCGCGCTCGTCGACCTCGGCCGGCGCGACGAGGCCGAGTCCGAGCTCGCGGCGGCGATCGCCCTGCTCACGGAGGCGGACGTCGAGCACCAGCTCGCCCACGCGCTCTGGATCCGCGGCGCCGGGGAGCTCGAGAAGGCCGATCTCGACCGCGCGACCGCCACTGCCGACGAGCTCGAGGCGCAGGCGAGGCGAACGGGAACCCGCGCCGCGCTCGGCTTCGCCAACCGGTTGCGCGGGGAGATCGCCGCCGTGCGCGGCGATGCGGCCGAGGCCCGGCGTCGCCTCACGGAAGCGCGACGCCTGCTGCTCGAGGGCGCCGACGGCGACTGGGTCGAGGAGCTCGACGTGGCCTGGGCCGAGATCGAGCTGGCGTTCGGTGCGCCGGCCGCGGCGCGGGAGATCGCAAGCCGTCTGCGCGGCGGATCGAGCGCGCCGATCGAGAAGACGACCCAGTTCCTCGCCGAGGCGCTGCTCGCGCGGCTGGATGCTGCGGAGGGTCAGCGGACGGAGGCCTCGAAGCGGCTCGCGGAGCTCGAGCGCGCCGCGGTCGGATCGACCTCGAAGCGCCGCCTCGATGCGCTCGCCGCGGCACGCGCAACCGTGAGTGGCGGCGCGAGCTGATCCGCGGGGTGCGCTCGCGGGGCCGCCGGGCGCTGATCGGCCTTCACCGCCGAAATCGAGCGCGGAGCGAGCTCCCCGGGATCGCGAAGCCGAAGGCTCCGTGCGTGCCGGCGGTGACTACCTGCACCCCCGTGCGGGAGGCCGGCACGGTGCGTCGGCCGAAGAGGGGTCCGTAGTCGGCGCTTCGCCAGACCTCCTGCAGCTGGAGCCCCTTCTGGCGCAGGGCGACCAGGCGACCGTCGAGTCCCAACCAGACACGCGGCTCGTGGCGGCCGATCGTCGAGTCGACCGGACCCTGCGAGGCGGCCTCGAAGGCCTCGGAGCCGAGCGCGCTGATCCCGTCGATGCGCGCGCCCGCCGCATACCCGAGGATCCTGCGGTAGGCGCCGCCGCGATGACCGAAGACCTGCAGGTTGCCGCTCGAGTCGCCGACCAGCACGGGAAGCGAGGGGAGGCCGGCCAGCGCGAAGAACCCCGCACCCGCCACGTCCATCGCCGTGTAGGGGCCGGGGAAGACGGCCTCGAGCTGCCCGCTCGCGCCGTCGAAGACGGAGACGCGGCCCGGCGCCTCGAGGAGGACGTGGACCTCAGGTCCCGGGTCCGAATTGGTGTCGGCCACGCGCAACGCACGCGCCGAGTTGAAGTAGTAGCTGCCGAGGCGCGGTGAGCGCCAGATCTCGGTCATCGCGGGGAGCTCGTAGGCGGCGACGAAGACGCCCTCTTCGACCCCCGGGCCGCTGCCCTGGCCGACCACGACGACGAGCTCGAGGTCTCCGTCCCCGTCGAGGTCGCCGGTGGCCACGGCCTCGGCGAGGCTGCCCTCCGGCCAGAGCGTTCGCTCGAGGAGGAGCTCGCCTGCGGGCGAGAGCTCGAGAACGTCCACGGCGGCGTCGTACCCGCGCTCTGCTGCGACCAGGATCTCCGCGAGGCCGTCCGCGTCGAGGTCCTCGACCGCGAGGTCCCAGATGCCGAGCGCCGAGCCTCCGGCCTGCCCGGTGATCGCGTCCCCGCCGTCGCCGGGAAAGACGACCACGCCGCCCGGGCCGTAGCCGGAATCGGACTCCTTCGATGCCACCACGAGCTCGGTCCGGCCGTCGCCGTCCAGGTCGCCCGCGGCCGGGCCCAGGGCGGGTCCGTTGAGCTGGCGGCTCTGCCACTCCAGCTGGAGGGTGGTCAGGTCGAGCACGTAGAGGCGATCGGCGCCCGTGGTGCGATGGCCCGCGCCCCACAGCAGCTCCGGCTGCGCGTCGCCGTCGAGGTCGGCCAGCCTCATCTCGGTGACGCCGTGCAGCGGGTTGGGGACGCTCCACAGCTCCTGGAGCGTGAGCGGATCGAACGCCCGGATCCTCAGCTGCTCGGCGACGAAGACGACCGGGGAATCCCCGCCTTGCGGGGCGCTCGCCGCGAGGGCCTCGAAGCCGGTAAAGCTGCCGAGCGTCCACTTGAGCGTGCCGGCGTCGACGTCGTAGGCCAGCAGGGGCTGCCAGTCGCCCGCGGGCCCGACCAGGAGCTCGTCGCGACCGTCGAGGTCGATGTCGGCCGCCGCCATCGCCGCCGCGGGGCCGCCCGGACGGAACCACTGGACCCCGTGCGTCGTGGCGTCGACCACCGCGCCGTCGCTGGTCGCGATCTCGGCGCCGGCGTCGGCGTCCATCTGGCCGACGACGAGGTCCGTGCCGCCGGCTCCCGGCAGGCTCCAGAGCAGCGCGCCGGCGCCCGAATAGACCCAGAGCCCGGCGGGAGTTCCGACCAGGATCTCCTCGCCCGCTTCGGGAGCGCAGTCCGCGACCGTCAGGGCGCTCAGTCCGACCGCCGCCGAGGAGAAGGAGTAACGGGGGCTCAGGGTCGGCTCGTCGTAGACAGCGACCGTTCCGTCCGCCAGGCCCAACACGACCTCCAGCCGTTCGTCGCCGCCCAGGTCGCCCACTTCGAGCCCGCGCAGGCCGGAGCGGTAGAAGGGGCTGGCGAACATGGGCGCCGGGCCCTCGCCGCCGGTCTGGAGGGCGAACCAGTAGCGGCTCTCGGGCCCGGCAGGGTACTCCGTCGCCGCGGTGGCGTAGACGCGAGGTGCGCTCCCGCTTCGCGGCACCACTTCGAGCCCGGCGCCGCCGATCACGTAGCCGGAGAACGGATAGCTCCAGACCGCCTGCGGAGAGTCCCCTCCCGCGGCACTGGCCGCCGGGGGGGGGACGGCCGCCCAGGCCGACGCCCCGAACAACAGCCATCCGAGCACGCGACGCCCGCGCATCGTCCTCCTCTCGGGACCCTCGGCCATGATGCTCCGGCGGAAGGGGGCAGTCAACTACGGCTGCGCGGAGCCGGGCGCCCGGACCGCCGACAGCAGCTTGCGAACGGCCAGGGCGCCGATGCTGCGGCCCATGGCTTCGCCGACCTCGGTGGAGTTGCGGTAGTGGATGCCGCCCCAGATGCGCGCCTGGTTGACCTCGGTGACGTAGTCGGCGATGCGCGACCAGCGGTGGGTCACGCCCGGGGCGGTCGGGCTCGTCATCTCGATCGGCGCCACCTCGCCCCTGCCGAACTCCGACTCCAGCACCTCGGCCACCGCTCCGGCGGTGATGCAGTGGGCGCAGGGGTACTCCGGATGCATCGGCGTCTCGAGCAGCGGCAACCAACTCGGGTCCGCCCCGGTCGCGTCGTTGTCGTCGAGGTCGCCGTTGCGGATCGCCGTGATCGGACGCCAGAAGCCGTAGAAGTACTTGGCCTCGAAGACCGCGACGAAGGCGTCCGACGCGGCCATGCCGACCAGGGCGAAGAGCCGCGCGTTCTCGACCGGGGACGCCGGTCGCGACGCCGCGAGCGCCCGCACGACCGGATTCCAGGCCAGCGGGCCGGTGATCGTCCAGAACCGCGCCGCCTCCGTCTGCGCGGCCGTCCGCGCCGCGCTCGTCCGCGCGCCGAGGGACTTCACCTCCTCGTAGTCGCGCGCCCAGACTGCGCTGCCGAGAGCCGGCGGCGGGCCGGGCCGGAGCTGCGCCCCGTCGTCGAGGAGCCAGGGTCTCACGCGCGGCCACTGCGAGCTCACCGGCAGCGTGGTCGGGACGTAGACGCCCGGCAGGGTCCGTGGCCGGTAGCTCTCCTGCGACCCCGAGCCGTCGCCTTCCCTGCGCGCGAGGCACGCCCTGCCGGCCGCTTCTCCGAGCGCGATGCCGGCGGACTTCGACTCGCCAGCGGGCACGCCCGCCGTCGCGGCCGCGTAGGCGGCCTCGATCGATTCCAGCTGGTCCGGCAGGAGCCGGACCAGCACCGTGCGCGCGGCAGCGGCCGCCGCGGCCTCGGCCGAGGCGCCGGCCTCAGCGTGCCCATCGAAGGCGTAGGGCGCGTAGCGGCCGTCGAGCGCGTTGAGCGCGTCGAAGATCGCGACGTGCACCATCGCCATCGTCCGGGCGCCCTCCGGAGGGAGCTGCCTCGCCGCCACCACCCGGGCGAGCGCGAAGTCGTTCCAGTCCAGGACGGCGTCGGCGAGGCCGGGCCGGGCGAGCAGCGACAGGACGATGGCGAGGAGAAGGGAGAGCGATCGGGGCGGTTGCATGGTGTCCTCCGGGCGCTTCGCGGCCGCGGCATCCGGATCCACTCCGGAAGCGCCGCCATGATGCGCAACGGCGCGCTGCCCGTCCAGTGTAGAAAGTGAACTTGTCGTTCGGGGGACCCTCGGCTACATTGCGGGCATGGGCTCCGGATTCGGCCAGTTCTGCCCCGTGGCGGTCGCGAGCGAGGTCTTCGCCGGCCGCTGGACGCCGATCATCCTGCGCGAGCTGCTCGCGGGCGCGCAGCAGTTCAACGAGATCCACCGGGGCTTGCCCCTGATCTCGAGGCCGCTGCTGGCGCGCCGGCTGCGGGAGCTCGAAGCCGCGGGCGTGCTCACCATGGAGTCGCTCGGCCGCGGCAGGGGCCATCTCTACCGGCTGACGGAGGCCGGCGAGGAGTTCCGCCCGGTCATCGAGGGGCTCGCGGCGTGGGGCCAGCGCTGGGCGACGCGCGTCGACCGGAAGAACCTCGATCCCGGGCTGCTGATGTGGAATCTGCGGCGCCGCGTCGCGCTGGAGCGCCTGCCGCCGCGCCGGGTGGTCGTGCGCTTCCGGTTCAGGGGGGTGGCGCTCTCCTACCGCGGTCCCAGGACTTTCTGGCTGATCCTCGAGCGCCCGCAGGCGGATCTCTGCGTCGCGGATCCGGGATTCGAGGTCGACCTCTACGTCGACGCCGAGCTCGGCGCGATGGCGAAGGCCTGGCTCGGCGACGTCTCGCTGGAGAGCGTGTTGCGCTCGAGGGAGGTCGAGCTCCTGGGGCCGAGCGCCCTGGCCCGGGCGTTCCCCTCCTGGTGGCTGCTGAGCCCCTTCGCCGGCGTGCCGCGGCCCGCGGCCGGAGCCCGGGCGGTGCGTGGATCGGCCCGGCCGGCGGGGAGCTAGGGCACGCCAGCTCGCGTCGGCCTGAGCCGGCGCGAGCTGGCGCTTGCGATGCCGGTCGGACGGTTCAGCGCGGCACGGGGCTCACGCGTCGCGGCGCAGCCACCAGGGCAGGCGATCGACCGCCGGGCGGTGGGTCGGGTGCGTGGCCGAGCCGGGGCCCGGCCGGTGCGAGCGTTCGTCGCGGTGATGGACCTCGTGGCGGGGCGCTTCGGCCGGGCGCGCGACGCGCTCGCCGCGCCGGGCGCCGGCGGGCCGGGCCTGCGTGCGAGCCGGCGCCTTGGGCCGGGCGGGGGCCGCCGGCCGAGGCGCCGTGCGGCGGGCGGCCTTCTCGGCCGCGCGCTTGCGGTCCTCCGCCTTGCGCGACCGGATCGCGGCGATGCGGTCGCCGAGCGGGATCTCGAGCTTCTCCTCGCTCCGCTTCGTGTAGTCGAAGCCCGCCAGCTGGCGGCGCGGGATGGCGCGGCCGACCGCGCGCTCGATGGCGCGCAGGTCGCCCTCCTCCTGCGGCGAGAAGAAGGTCCAGGCGTCGCCCTCGCGCTCGGCGCGCGCGGTGCGGCCGACGCGGTGGATGTAGTCGTCGGGCTGGGCGGGGACGTCGAAGTTCACGACGTGCGGGAGCGCCTCGATGTCGATGCCGCGCGCCGCGACGTCGGTGGCGACGAGCACCTTGTAGCGCCCCTTCTTGAACCCGTCCAGGGCCTCGGTGCGCTGACTCTGGGAGCGGTTGCCGTGGATGCGCGCCGCGTTCACGCCGCGCTTCGCGAGCCAGTCGGCGACGCGGTTGGCGCGGTGCTTGGTGCGCGTGAAGACGAGCGCGTTCTCGAGCTCGCCGCTCTCGAGCAGCGCGAGCAGGAGATGGGTCTTGAGCTCCTGCGCCACCGGCCAGACGGTCTGCGTGACGCCGGTCGCGGGCTGCGACTTGCGCTCGAGCGCGATGCGCACCGGCGAGCTCTGGAGCTCGGCGGCGAGGCGCACGATCTCGGGCGGCAGGGTGGCCGAGAAGAGCAGCACCTGCAGGCCCTTGGGCAGCCGCGCGAGGATGCGGCGCACGTCGGGCAGGAAGCCCATGTCGAGCATGCGGTCGGCCTCGTCGAGCACCAGCACCTCGAGGCCGTCGAACTTGGTGTACGGATGCTGGAGATGGTCGAGCAGTCGGCCGGGGGTGGCGACCACGACGTCCACGCCGCGGCGCAGGGCGGTCTCCTGGGGGCCCATGCCGACACCGCCGTAGACGGCTGCGCCGGTCAGGCCGGTGCGGCCGACGAGCGCGCGGCGGTGCTCGTCGATCTGGGCGGCGAGCTCGCGCGTGGGGGTGAGCACCAGGGCGCGCACGCGGCCGCCCTTGCCGTCGAGCAGGCGCTGCAGGATGGGCAGCAGGAAGGCCGCGGTCTTGCCGCTGCCGGTCGCCGCGCAGGCGAGCACGTCGCGGCCGGCGAGGCCGGGGGGCACGGCGTCCAACTGGATCGGGGTCGGCTTGTCCCAGCCGAGGGACCGGACCGCGTCGAGCAGTCGGGCGTCGAGTCCTAGAGAAGCGAAAGGCATGAATACTCCTGTGGCGCGGCTCGCACGCCACGGCTGGGCGCGAACGATGCGCGTACTTCCGGCGAATCAGGTTGCGTAGAAGTAGAACGGAGGAACTGCCGGAGAGGGCCGCCGTTCGGGGCTCCGGGTCGGAGCCCGGCGTTGCCGTCGCGCCGTGAAGACGGCCCGAGGGATCGGGCCAACCGCGACGACTGGTGCACTCTCTCACACTTCGCGCCGATTGTCGAGTTCCAGCTTGCTGGAGACGAGAGCGACGGTACGACGAGAGCAGCGCGGAGGCAGGGTCAGAGACAAAGACGTTCTGTTGAAGGGGCGGGTCACGCAGCGCGCGAAGCGAGCGCGGGACATCGGCTGGAACCCGCGTGCCGGGCGGCCCGCGCGCCTCGCTCGGCCCGGCACGGCGCCGCGCCTTGCCACCGCCGACGCGCCCGCCCCCACCCCCTTCTATGGAGCCTTCTCGTCTCCGGCGCAGCGATCGTCTGGAGCGCGCGAACGACGCCCCGGCCGCCCCTTGCGGCGCGGCGCCTGGCGCCGCGCGGCCGTCTCGAGGAGGTGTCGGGGGAGTTGGCGCTCAGAGGCGCGCGGCGCGGCGGGGGTCGGCTTCGCCGCGGTCGTGGAGGCGGTCGAGGGCGGCGAGGACCGCGACGTCCCACTTGCCGCGCCGGGTCTCCTGGCGCAGCAGCTCGATGCCGTCCGCGACCGAGAGGCTGGCGCGGTAGGGGCGCTCGGAGGTGAGCGCGTCGAGCGCGTCGGCGACCGAGAGGATGCGGGCGGGGCGGGGGATCGCGTCGCCGGCCAGGCCGTCGGGGTAGCCCGAGCCGTCGAAGCGCTCGTGGTGCCAGCGGATGACGTCGAGCACCGGCTGGGCGCTGCGCAGCCGGCGGCAGATCTCCCAGCCCACCATCGGATGCGTCATGACCTGGCGGAACTCGTCGTCGGTGAGCTTGTCCGGCTTGTGCAGCACGCGCTCGGGTACCGCCACCTTGCCGATGTCGTGGAGGAGCCCGCCCAGCCGGAGCCGGTCGGCCTCCTCGTGGCTCTCGCCCAGCTCGCCCGCCAGGCGCGCCGCGAGGTCCCCCACGCGCTGGCTGTGGCCGCGCGTGTAGGCGTCCTTGGCCTCGAGCGCGGCGGAGAGCGAGATCACCACGCTCTCGTGACGGACCAGGTCCTGGTGGTAGACACGCAGCCGGAGCAGGGAGCGGATGCGCGTCAGCAGCTCGAGGCGGTCGACCGGAGCCACCAGCAGGTCGTCGGCGCCGGCCTCGACGGCACGCCGCCTGGAGTCGCGTTCCTCGTAGGCGGTGACCAGCACCACGGGCAGGAAGGCGGACGCGGGGTCCGACTTGACCCTGCGGCAGATCTCGTCCCCGGCCAGTCCGGGCATGCGCACGTCGACCAGCAGCAGGTCGGGGCGTCCGGCGCGCCAGGCCTCGAGCGCCGCCGCCCCGTCCGCCACGACCTCGACCTCGAAGCCCTCGGTCTCGAGCAGCCCGGCGTAGAGCTGGCGATTGGTCGGACTGTCGTCTGCGACCAGGATCCGGCCACCTGACGCCGCGACCGGGACGGGCAGCATCTCGGCGAAGCTGGGCGTCGCGGCCAGAGTGCGCGCGACGCGCACGAGCTCGCCGGCGATCTCCTCGTGGAACCGTCCGGCGCCGGACTCGGCCGCGAGGGCGGCGGCGGCCGCCTCGAGGTCGTCGCCGCGCCCGATGCGCGCGAGATCGAAGGCGTTGGCGGCGGCCACCAGCTCGACCGCGCGCGGCAGCCCCGACGCGGCCAGCCCCGAGGGGTAGCCGCTGCCGTCGGCGCGCTCGTGGTGGTGGAGCACGATCGGCAGCGCGCCGGCGAGCGAGGAGATCGGCTCCAGGATGCGCCGGCCGAGCCCGGGGTGGCTCCGGTAGAGGGCCTCCTCCTCGGCGCTGCGCTCGGCCTCGGGCTTGAGCAGGATCGACTCCGGCACGCCGATCTTGCCGATGTCGTGGAGGAGCGCGCCGAACGCCACGTCCTGGAGCGCCCGCTCGTCGAAGCCGAGGACACGGCCGGTGGCCGAGGCCAGTGCGGCCACGCGCAGCGAGTGATGCCGCGTGCGCGGGTCCTTGCCCTCGAGCATGTCGACCATGCTGAAGATCACCGACTCGGTGGAGTCGAGCTCGTCGCGCAGCGCGCGGATGCGCAGCAGCGAGCGCAGGCGCGTGAGCAGCTCGGCGCGGTGGAAGGGCTTGTTGAGGAA
>Ga0113563_10000508_pt1 | contig 18980 bp, 13 predicted proteins | sample Mud3Dept3metaG_FD_80117 | JGI IMG/M metagenome (GOLD analysis project Ga0113563, IMG submission 80117) | Freshwater wetland microbial communities from Ohio, USA, analyzing the effect of biotic and abiotic controls - Mud 3 Core 4 Depth 3... | ecosystem: Environmental > Aquatic > Freshwater >...
GCCCGGAAACAAAAGTGCGGTAGGCCCTTCTTGGCAAGGGCCTACCGCGTCATTACTACCATCCTGGGGGTCTGGAGATGGTGATGTGTCGTGCAACTTCTTCTTCCGTCGGTTCAAATGCAAGCCTCAGATCCTTGCCGTAAGGCTGGATCTGGTGGGGCCCATGTCCTTCCGGAATCTTCCTGTTTTTCAGCTCCCCTCTCAACTTCTTCGTCGCCTCCATATCGATCTTGTAATCAAGGGCTTCGGCGTCGATCACGTTGATCACTACGCCGTACCACTCTTTAGCGCAGTCGAGCGTGATCCATTCATCCATCACATCCCTGAGCACAAGCTCCGGATCGCGTTCCAGCGGGTTGCCGAACCCTCCGCCTCCTGACGTGTTGTAATAAATGTGGTCACCCTTCTTCAGGCGTATACCGGTCGCATACATGCCTATGTACCGCTCTTCCGGCTTTCCCGGATTCACGACCAGGGTGCATCCGCCTGCGTTTGTGCCGCCGGCCAGGCCAAAGGGAGGAAATTTCTCCCTGTCGCCGTGGATCGTCAGCGTCTCTTCAGCCTGTACATCGAATTCCCTGATCAGGGCAAAACCGCCCCTGGTCTTACCATGCCCGCAACTATCTCTTACTGCTTCATACTTGGTAAAGATGATGGGGAACCATCTTTCCTCCAGCTCCTGCGGAACGCACATGGCATTGCAGAAGCGCATGAAGATGAGCTCTTTGCCATCCCTGAAGGTACGGGCGTTTTCACCGCCGATACCGTAGGTATACTCTACGAAGTTCTTACCCGTCCTGGGATTGAAACCGCCCATACATATATTGGTGAGGCTACACGCTGCCGGGTAGACGCGCCACGGCTCGACCTTTGAAAGCGGTCCGGCCAGACATGCGATGGTGACCGCCTCGACCTTGTCAAACGCGCCCGAACAGTAACCGGACAGGGCCCCGGGCTCAAGCACGTGGACTGCGGTTCCCGGTTTGGATACGATCTCTATGTTTCTCATGATCCCGTGGTTCAGAGGGAAGAGGCGCGGGAAGCAGATCATCATGCCCAGATAGTTGCCTGCAATGAGGGTCTGGCGGCTTCCACCCCAGGAACCCTTGGGCTGCGGATCAGTCTGGCTCCAGTCAAAGGTCAGTTTCCTGCCCTTCTTGGTGAATTTGCAGTGTACCCTGATAGGGGGCTTGCCCTCTGTCATGGTATCCTGGTCGCCGTAGTCGGCGAACTCCCATTCGCCATCGGGGAGGGGGTCGATGTCATGGAGGAACATGCGCTCTGAGTAATCGAACTGCTCTTGAAAAGCCATCTTGACCGTATCAACGCCGTACTTCTTACAGAGCTCCTGAACACGTCTCTCGATCAGGCTGGTGCCCTCAAACTGCGCCTGCAGGTCTCCGCGCCGTTCCGTTGCCCCACGGATGTTGTAGCTGATGAAACGAAATAGCTGTTCGTCCAGTTTGTTATCAATAAAGAGTTTTATGGGCGGGATCCTCAACCCCTCTGCATAGTAGCTCGTTGCCTCAGGATTGAAAGAGCCCGGGTTTGGTCCGCCCATGTCGGGCCAGTGGATAACCGTACAGGTAAACGCGACGATCTCGCCATCATAAAAGACCGGCTTCACGAGGCTTGTGTCGTTCACATGCGTGCCGTCAGTATACGGGTCAGTGCTAAAGTAGATGTCACCGGGCTTCATCTGCTCTTTTGGGAACACACGAATGACCTCTGACACGCGCGGCTCGAATGAGGCATAGTGCGCCGCTGAATCCGTATGCCCGTGGGCTACCAGGTAAGGGTCCGGGGTGAGGATACCATTTGACCGGTCCCTCCCCCTGCCTACGACCGGATGATAGGCGACCCTTTCAATCGTCCTGCTTGCCTCGTAGCATGCGGCCACGAAGGCATTCCTGAGGACCTCAAACGTGATGAGGTCCATCTTGAGAGCACCGATGTCGTCGAGCCCCTCTTTTATCACTTGTTGTTTTTCTTTCTCAGCCATAGTCTCCTCCCTATCTCGGTTCAACTTTTATGATGATGTTGCCATACTTGTCGATCTTGCACTTCGATTTCGGCGGAATGACCGTCGTCGTATCCGGCTGCTCGATGATTGCCGGCCCGTCAAAGGTGGCGCCGATAGGCATCCGTCCCCTTTCGTAGATGGCCGTTTCCACAAAGTCAAAGTCCCTGAACCAGACCTTCCTTGGCTTCTTCAGGGCGTCCTTCAGGTTGCCGTCCCGCTTCACCTCCACGATCTCAGGTTTCGGAACAAGCCCGATACCCAGGACCTTCAGGTTGACCAGTTCCACTTCAACGTAGCCGGGTGGCAGGTTGTAGCCGTACTGGGCTTTCATGGCAACGAGGAACTTCTCGGTGATCTCTTTAAGGTCCGTGATCTTTCCGGGAGGAACATCAACGGTAAAATATTCGCTCTGGCTCCAGTACTTGACATCAACCATCTTCTTGATGACCATGTCTTTCTCTTCAATGCCCTCATGCTTCAGCGCCGCAACCGCCTTGTCGACCAGCGCGTCCATCTCCTTGTTGATCATGTCGTAATCTATCTTGCTCTCAAGCACAAAGAGCGGCTTCAGGAACTCAAGTTTCACGTCCACCCGGAGTGCTCCAAAGGCAGAAGCATAGCCGGGCAGCGGCGGCACGACCACTGTGTTCAAGCCGATCTCGCGCGCGATGTCGCAGGCATAGAGCGCTCCGCCACCGCCGTACGGCACGATGACGAAATCTCTCGGGTCCCAGCCGCGGGAAACGGTCTGGAGCCTGATGCCGAGCATCAGGTTGGTCATGGCCACCATGTATACGTTTGCGGCAGCCTCTTCCGCGCTCCATCCGTAAACGGAACCAATCTTATCTTTCAATGCTTTAAAGGATAGTTCGGGGAAGATCTTCATATCCCCGCCCAGAAAGTAGTCGGGGTTGATCCTGCCGAGGACAATCTGCGTGTCCGTATTGGTCGGCTCCTCGCCGCCATGGCCGTAACAGGCCGGGCCCGGCACCGAACCCTGGCTGTGCGGGCCGACATTGAGCATGCCGCCCTTGTCCACCCAGCTCACACTGCCGCCGCCCGCACCCATGTAGATCGTGTCAACAGAAGGAAGGCAGCAGGGCACGTTCCACAGGATCTTCCATTCGCGCGTCAGCGCAGGCTGTCCCTTGTAGATCATCGACACGTTGTTCGTGGTGCCGCCCGTTTCAAAGGCGATGACATTGTCGTACCCGGCGAGGGATGCCAGGTACCCTGCGAACCCGACGGCGCCCGAGACGGGCGAAGAGTGAAAGGTGAGGGCAGGAAAACGGATCGCTTCGTCGATGCCGACCACGCCGCCGGTGCCGGTGGTGATGAGCAACGATTCACTGAAATTATCCCAGTCCGACTTTACCCTCTCGCGAAGGCCCTGCATATACTTCTTCATGATCGGGGCAACATACGCGTTCAATACTGTCGTGGTGGTCCGTTCAAACTCCAGCATCTCCGGACGAACATCCCATGAGATGCTCACATCCACGCCCGGAAGTTCCTGCAGGAGGATTTCCTTTGTCCGTATCTCGTGCTCCGGGTGCATGAATGAATCCATGTAGACAACGGCGATCGATTCGATCCCTCTCTTGCGACATTTCCTCGCGGCTACCCGCACGTCCTCTTCGTTGAGTGGTTCGAGCACCTCGCCCCACGGACTCACTCTTTCCCGCACTTCCAGTACATTCCGCCTGGGGATGATGAGGTCAGGGGGATCCCAGTCGAGTTCGAAAGCAGATATTCTTTCAGCCCTTCCTCCACCCAGCACGTCCCGGAAACCGGCGGTCGTGATAAGAGCGGTCTTGACACCCTTTCTCTCTTCGACGGCATTCGTTGACACCGTGGCTCCATGCCTGAGCGACCGAGTCTCGTCCCCGGCCAGCTTGGCTTTCTTGAGCCCGTCGATTATGCCGTCATAGTAAGTCGGCGGTGTCGTGGAGACCTTGGCAATCCTCTGCTCCCCGGTCTCCGTATTGATACCGATGATGTCGGTAAACGTCCCGCCGACATCAGTACCCACGATCCAGGTTTTCTTCTTCTTCTCACTCATCGAAACAGCCTCCTCTCATTATGATTCTATCTCCTTGGTTCTGGTAATTTTGATCCGCTTCATTTCTTTGAGAAGCCCTGTCTTCTTTCCCTCGTCAGGGCTCTTTGGGGTCGCCTGTCTGATGCGTCGGCCCGCACCCGCTTCATCTCGCCTTTGAGGTGAAGGATCGCGCAATTCGGGCAGTACAAAGGCCGGGGCTCGCATAGCTCTTGCTTCAAGACGAGGTTGCACGTGGTGCACCGGTAAACTGTTTGCCCCTCACTGCCTTCAATCTCTGTCGCTGCAATTCTTTGAGCTCTCCTGATGGCTGTCACTGTAAGTCCTGAGGCCTTCTCTTTCTGCGCTTGACCGGAAATACCACTGAATGAAACGTATTCGTTACCATGTATAAGCAATCCACTATAAGCAACGGATATGCCAGCCGAGATAGCTTCTAACTACCTGGAATGACGTGACTAAATTTTGTGCTGCCGGAATATCAGGATGCCATCATGCCAAAATGGCAAAGTACCCTTTGACATGAAAAACCGCCAACCCGTTCTCTTTGTGCAGGTAATGAAGGATTCACACAAACGATGCCAAGATGACACGTCGAGGACCTTAATCGGTCCTCCCTGATTGTTCGCAGCTCACAGAGATATGGCCCTTGTGGCAAAAGTTGAAATCTGATATTTGTATTATAATGAACTCAGCGGAAGCAGTGGCTCATGGCCACTAAAGGTCTTACCGACATCATTCGTTATCGGGAAAAGGGCTGGCTCGACGTGGGCAAGTCCCGCATGATGCTCGTCGATGTACTCCAGGGATTTTACGATATCAGAAACGTGATCAAGACAGAGGTTGGGGAGAACGCCAGTTACGTGGTCTTCCGGGCCGGGGTCAAAGGTGGCTCCTCTTTCATTCGACCGCTGATCCGCGCGGGGCGCGTTGCACCCGGACCCGAAGGATTTTCCAGGTGTCTCCTTGCTCTGGCTGAAGGGGGCTGCGGCGATTTCCGCCTCAAGAAAATAGATTGGAAAAAAGGGTTCGCCAGAGTCACGTGCCATAACGCCTTCGAGGCTTGGGCCTATACAAAGAGGCGCCGAGCGACCAAGGGGCCGTCCTGTGATTATACGCGCGGACTTATTCTGGGGTTCATGAGGGCTACCCATCACCACGCAGGTACGGGCCTGGAGCAGGACCTGGACTGCGTTGAGGTATCGTGCGTTGCTTCGGGTCAGAGCCGGTGCGAATTCATCGTGGGTAACAGGGCAACCCTCAAGAGCCGCGGATACCAGGGATCAACTCCCAGACAATCGATACGACAGCAGCTGAAGCAGCGCGTTGATGAGAATACCCGGGAGATACAAGAAACCAAACGTTTCTTTGAGCGGATCCTCACGAACGCCCCGATCGGCATTCTTACTATAGACTCCAAGGGCATCGTCACATCGGCCAACAGGGCAATCGCGCGTATGTTCGGAACCCAGTGCAAACGGCTCATCGGTACCCCCGCCCTGGGCCAGGACACGGTTATTCCATCGGAACTGACAGCCCATATCGAACGGGGCATGGAAGGGAAGCACGTCCTGGTCACAGACTATCCGCTCAACGGACCGAAGAGGCGCTTCGTCAGGATCACCGGCATCCCCTTCAAAGATATTGGCAGGCGGGCCCGGGGCTGTCTCTACATCATCGGAGACACCACCCAGCGCACCCTGAGCGCTCGCCGAATCGAGTATCTCAAGAATTACAATGAAAGCGTGATCCACAGCATTATCGAGGGGATCATGGTGTTTGATCCCGGGATGAAGATTAAGATCTGGAACCGGGGTATGGAGCAAATTTTCGGCGTGAAAGCAAGAAAGGTTCTGGGCAAGAGGCTAAAGGACATAGGCCGGTTCATCGTCAGCTCGGCGCCCTTTGCGCGGTGGATAGAGGACGTGCTGCAAACAGGTCAGGCGGTTGAAAAAACAGGTGTCAGTTACAGCACTCAGACGCGCGGCAGCATCATACTCAATCTCAAAATTCTTCCCTTTCTCGCGCATGACGTCTCCGATTCGGGTATTATCATTCTTCACGAGGATGTCACGGACAGCGAACGGAGCGAAGTGCGCTACAAAAACCTCTTCGAGACGGCGCAGGACGGCATATGCCTCACTGATCCGGACGGGCGTATTGTCTCGGCCAACACAAAAATGCTGAGGGCGCTGGAGGCCCGCTGGGAAGAGGTCCAGGGAGTCTCTCTGGAGCATTTCCTGCCCGGGGATCAACGACCCCTCTTCAGGGAACTGGTGGCGCAGGGCCGTGACATTGAACCATACGAGCTCGACATCATCGGCACCTCGGGAAGGCTGATCCCGGTTGAGATGAGCATCACCGCCATCAAGAGGGCAGAGAAGATCTTTGGTTTTCACATCATCAGCAGAGACATCTCCAAACGCAAGCAGCTGGAGAGCGAGATGATCCAGGCAAGCAAGCTGGCTGCGGTGGGCGAACTGGCATCTTGCGTAGCCCATGAAATCAACAACCCCATAGCCTCGGTGGCAGGGTATGCCGAAGAGATGCTCGACCTGATCCGTGAACGCGGAGGGCTGGGCGCAGGGGACCTTAAGGAGTTCGAAGAGGACCTGGCCATCATCATCGAGCAGACCCACCGCTGTAAGAAAATCACGGAGAGCCTGCTCAGCTTTGCCCGCCAGGGAGACCTGGACTTCATCGACACGAGGATCAATGACGTCATCGAGAATACCATCCAACTCATTGAGCCCCAGATCAAGCATGCCAGGCTGAGTCTGTTCAAGGATTTGCAGCCGGACCTTCCCGTCGCCAGGACGAGCCCGGCCCAGCTTCAACAGGTGTTCCTCAACATCCTCATGAATGCCATCGAAGCCGTGGGACACGGTGGATTGATCCGGGTGACCTCGCGCTCTTACAACGGGACTGTCCGCATCTCGATCCAGGATACGGGCCCCGGCATCTGCCGGGAGCACATGCAGAAGATCTTCACGCCTTTTTTTACGACGAAGCCGGCAGGCAAAGGCACGGGTCTCGGCCTGGCCATCTGCTATCGCATCATGGAAAAACTTAAAGGCGCCATTGAGGTCGAGAGCCAGATGGGCGCCGGGGCAACGTTCACGGTCTGCGTGCCTGCACAGTATCAGGAAACGGACAGTAAGGAAGCAACTGAGGAGATCATGTGATGGACGGCAAGAGACACATCCTAATTGTTGAAGACGAGGCGCCGTTGCGTGACCTATTTCACAAAAGACTGGCGCGAAAAGGGAACCTGGTTACATCGTTCGATTCCGGTGAACGGGCCCTGGAGACGCTTGACGGGATCACATACGATGTTGCGCTGGTCGACATAAAACTACCGGGTATGGACGGCATCGAACTGCTCAAGAGGATCAAGGAAAAAAACAAGTTCACCGAGGTGATCGTTATTACGGGCCACGGCACAATCGACTCGGCCATCGCGGCCATGAAGCTGGGCGCGTATGACTACCTTACCAAGCCCTGCAAGCTTTCCGAGCTCGAGGTCGTAGTCGAAAAAGCTCACGAGAAAAGCCTGCTCCAGGAAGTAAATACAAATCTCAGCGAAGAGATCCGCCTGAAGTCCGATTACGGCGAGCTCATAGGCGACAGCAAGAAAATGGCGGAACTCAAGCGCTTGATCGACAAAATGGCAAAGGCGGATTCGAGTGTGCTGATCGAGGGCGAGACGGGCACCGGCAAGGAGCTGGTCGCCTACTGTATCCACAACCGAGGCCCCCGTTTCGACAAACCCTTCACCGTCATCCATTGCGCAGCTTTGCCCGAAAGCCTGCAGGAAAGCGAGCTGTTCGGTTATGAAAAAGGGGCCTTCACCGGGGCATACAAGGAGAAGAAGGGATTGGTGGAGCTAGCAAATCACGGCACGCTCCTTATTGATGAAGTTGGGGAGATCAACCTCTCGCTCCAGGTGAAACTCTTGCGCTTCCTGGAGACGAGCAAGTTCCGTCGCTTAGGCGGCGCCCAGGAGCGGCAACTCGACATAAGGATCATGGCTGCAACAAATCGAAATCTTCTTGAGGACGTCAAGAAAGGGCGATTCCGGGAAGACCTCTATTATCGTCTGAAGGTCATGACGCTGCGCCTCCCGCCTCTTCGGGAACGAAAGGATGACATACCGCTCCTAGTTGAGCACTTCCTGAACAAGAAGGGCGTCAAGAAGAGTTTGACCGCGCAGGCCCTGAGAGAGCTGGAGCGGCACGACTGGCCCGGCAATGTGCGGGAACTCGCCAATGCGGTTGAGGGAGCCGCTGCCATGTCCTCAGACAAGCGCATTGACGTCGATGACTTGCCCATACGCGCAGAACCGGGAGAGCAAAGCAGATTCAAGACCATGAACGAGGTGGAGAAGGAGCACATCAGCCAGGCTCTTGCTTTGTGCGGCGGCAACAAGACTCTGGCTGCGAAGAGCCTTGGGATCAGCTTAAGAAACCTCTATCGCAAAATCGAACGATACGCACTGCAGTGACACGAACCATTCGGCGAATTGGTATTAGCTTCTTCAGTCGCGGACCGGCTCATTCCAGTTTCTGACCATCCTTTCAGAAATCGCATCAGCCACTTCCATCGTTGATGCATTCCCGCCAAGGTCATAGGTCCTGATTTCCCTTTCTTTCAGAACGTCCACTACCGCTTTCTCGATGCGTGCACCAGCTTGAGTCTCGCCGAGATAGTCGAGCATCATCTTGCCCGCCATGATCGCCGCAATAGGATTGACTACATTTTTTCCCGCGTACTTGGGCGCCGACCCGTGAATCGGTTCAAATATGGCCCTTGAGTCACCCATGTTACCGCTGGGCGCAAGGCCCAACCCTCCGGTGATTGCCGCCCCAACATCACTCAGGATATCGCCGTTTGCGTTCTCTGCCAGAATCACGTCCAGTTTCTCCGGCTTCAGTATCATGGTCATGGCGCACGCGTCCACCATCATATCTTCTGCATCAATCTGAGGGTACTCCCCCGCTATCTGATGGAAGAGTTGCAGCATCGCAGCGTCGGTATATTTCAGCACTTCGGCCTTGTGTGTGAAGGTGACTTTCTTTCGCCCTTTCTTGATTGCCAGGTCAAAACAGAACCTGATGATGCGCTCCATCCCCCTTTTCGTGAATACTCTCAAGTTCACATGGCATTCTCCATCGACATATCCGGCTCCACGATACAAGCCTTCAGTATTCTCTCTGACAATGATCAGGTCTGCATGGGGTCTGATCGCGTTCGTACCCGGCAGAGCTTTAACCGGACATACCTTGGCGTAGAGGTCAAGACTTCTCCGCAAGCCTGGAATCACCGGGAATGTGTGAGCTGCCCCGAACAGAGTAGCGTCCATCCGGCTGATTTCATCAAGCGTCTCCTTGGGCAATGGATTTCCGTATTTCTCGACTGCCGCTTCACCCACGTCCACGCTGAAAAAGGTCAGGCTCAATTCTTCCGATAGATCATTGAGCGTGGCGAGGACGCTCCGCGCGGCAGAAACAACATCTCTTCCAATTCCATCGCCGGGCATGATGCCGATCTTATATTCTTTTCTCATGGCCGGTATATCCTCCGCTTACATCGAGAAAATCCTGTACTATCTCGTCGACTCCTATTCTTTTAGCATCGCATATTTCTTCCTGATCCCAGGGACCAGTGAGGAGAGGAGAAGCAGAAAAGCCAGGAGCAGAAAAATCAAGGATGCCGGCCTTGCAACAAAAATTGAAAAGCTGCCCTCTGACATGATCAGGGATTGACGAAAAGCTTCTTCCAGCATTGGCCCCAGGATGAAGGCAAGGATCAGGGGAGCAAGCTCGTAATCAAACTTCCGCAACACGTAGCCCATCACACCGAAGATGAGCATCAGTGCCAGGTCGAATCTGCTCAGGTTGACGCTGTAGGAACCGATCACGACAAACAAGAGGATCAGGGGAAAGAGGATGCGGTAGGGCACTCTCAGCACCTGCACCCAGAGGGGGATCAAGGGGAGGTTGAGGACGAGCAGCATCGCGTTTCCCAGATACATACTCGCAACAAATCCCCAGAACATGTCCGGATATTTTTGTATGAAATTGGGCCCTGGTCGAATCCCGTGCATTACAAGCGCTCCCATCAGGATTGCGATCACGACGTTTGTTGGGATTCCGAGCACCGTCAAGGGAATGAAGCTTCCCCCGACCGCCGCATTGTTGGCCGCCTCCGGACCGGCCACTCCTTCAATGGTCCCGGTCCCAAACTTTTCCGGATGTTTCGATATCTTTTTCTCGGTCGCATACGAAATGAAGGAGGCAAGAATCGTCCCGCCTCCGGGAAGGACTCCGAGCAGGAATCCGAGCACCGATCCCCGCGAAATAGCTCCGATCGATTGTTTCCAGTCCTCAAGGCCCGGAAAGAGTCCTTTTATCTTTGTCTTCAGAATCGTGGCGCCTGTCCCGCCCGCCTCGATATTCAAAAGCACCTCGGAGATGCCGAAGAGCCCCATCACCATCGGAATGCTCTCGATGCCATTCATGAACTCCAGCATCCCGAAATTGAATCGAGGTACGCCTGTCACCGTGTCGAGACCGACAAAGCTCAGGAGCAGGCCAAAAAGCCCCATCATGACCCCTTTGCGGACAGATCTGCCCGTGAGTTGGATCAGGGTGATGAGCCCGAGACAGACAAGTGAAAAATATTCAGGGGGACCGAATCTGACCGCCATGTGTGCGAGAGGAGAGGCAACGAGCATAAGTCCTACGATGCTTATTGTACCTGCGATAAAGGAGCCGAACGCGGAAATCCCCAGGGCAGGCCCTGCTCTCCCCTTCCGGGCCATCTGGTGCCCATCGAGACAGGTGACGACGGAGGCAGCCTCTCCCGGAATGTTGACCAGGATAGACGTGGTCGAGCCTCCGTACATGGCCCCATAGTAGATCCCTGCCAGCATGATCATCCCGGTCACCGGATCTATCTTGAATGTAATTGGAAGTAGCATGGCAATGGCAGCGGCCGGCCCGATCCCGGGAAGCACCCCTATCAGCGTGCCCACGAGCACGCCCACGAAACACGCGAACAGGTTCGCAAGCTGAAAGGCGACCCCGAAGCCCTGCACCAGATGGTCAAATATCATAGAGGTTGTCTCATAGCCCCGGAAAGCCCTTGGGAAATCTGATGCCGAGCCAGTAACCAAAGAGCAGGTAGCTTGCGCATGTAGTGAGCAGTGAGGCTGCCAGTGCGGAACTCCATCTCCGGACACCCGCCGTCTTAAAAAGGAAGAGAAACAGTAAGAACGTGCTCAGGAGGTAACCCGCAACCGGAAGCAACACCACATAAAGACCCAGGCAACACACAACCAGCACCACCCTGACCAGGAATGGCCCGAAGAATTTTTCTTTTCCTTCTTTCTTGCTGGCTGCTGCTATATCAATGATGAGGGAATAAAGCGCGATGAGACTAAGCGATACCCCAACAAGAAAAGGGAGAAAGCCCACGCCCGGACGGTGAACGCTGCCAAGCCCGAGCCGCAAGGCTGCGATGCTGGAGGCAACCCCAACAAGAAGCAGGGCAAGGGGGACAACCCATTCCTTCCTGATCATCTATCGCCCTATTCTATTTTTTCTCCTCAAAGACATCTTTGTGTTCGACCACCGCCTTGTACATGGACTCAGCGGCTGCCCGGAATTGCTGGTCGGGCATATAGATGGGGATGGTGCCGATTTTCTCGATCCTGGCCATGACTTCAGGGTTCTTTATCACTTTTGCCAGGGCGTCAGAGAGGACCGAGCTAACCTCGGCCGGCAGTTTCGGTGGGCCTGTGATACCGATGAGCGGATACATCACCGGCATTTTGTATCCCATCTCCTTGAATGTAGGGACGCCCGGAAACCGCGGAGAACGTTCGTCCGCAAAGATCCCCAAGATGCGTGTTTTCTCTTTCTGCTCTATGACGACGGATTCTTCCGTTACGTTGAGGTCTGCGTTGCCACCTATCAGTGCCATCAAAGCGGGCGCGCTCCCTTTAAAAGGCACCACCTTCAGATTAACACCGGCCTTGATGAGCACCCTTGCATAAAAATCGGCAAGCCCTCCGGGGCTCGATATGGAGCAGGTCAGTGCTTTCTTCTTGGAGGCATTCACCAGATCGTTCATGGTTTGATACGGTGAGTCCTTGCTCACAACGAGCAACTCGTCTTGTTTCTGAAACGCAGCAAGGAACGTGAACTCGAGAATCTTGTATGGGGCTTTGTATGCCACTTCCGTCTGGGCAATCCTCGGAAGCAGGGTGGCGAGCAGGGTGTACCCGTCCGGCTTTGACCTGTATACGTCCATCACGCCTTTAACTCCTGCAGCCTCAGCACGATTCTCAACCACTACAGGCACGTTCAGTTCTTTCCTGAGATACTCCGCTATCACCCGGGTCGGTAAGTCGACGCCTCCACCCGGTGGAAACGGAACAACGATACTGATTTCCCTCGACGGAAACTTCTCACCGGCAAGACTGGCGCCTGGCCCTGCCGCAAGCATCAGTCCCGCAAGAAGACTTATCAAGACACACAGGATCTTTCTGTTCCGACCATCCATGAATCGTACCTCCCCTCATGAATTCGATATTACTCTGACTTACGCTTCCCCCCACCAGATAACCACATCGCAGCGGCTAGGCGCTGCAAACGGGCTCTTGATTCATTCCAGCATACCGTGCCTGCTTTTACAACCATGACTCTCTCACACGCCACGCGTGGAGACCGCCACCGGGGCAAATACCTTCTCGATGGCAACCGGCTCCGATACGAAGTGTTGTTCGAACAGATACCGGGAGAAGGCTTCAAGGGCCGGCCTATTCGGTTCTAGGCCGTAAGGCCAGGGGTCCCCGCCAAAGATCTCATCGATTTCCTGCAGGTGTTCAAGCAGCCAGGGGAGCATGTAACGCAAGCTTGCGCTGAACCGCATCTGTTTCTGCGCCAGCGATTTCGCTTGCTCGCACGCCCTGTAGACACGCTCCCGCAACCAGGGGTGTTCGCGGCACAGGCCCTCTCGTATCACGAGCGCATGCATGATCGGGAAGATGCGACTTCTCCTGAAGTAGTCACGCTCCATCTCCTGATACTTTGGAAAAAGGCGCACGACATCAGGGTTTGATCCGTACGAACTGGGAATTAATGCACCTATCAAAGCGTCAATCTCCCCATCGGCGAGCATGCGGCTCAACGTCTTCTCTTTGCCCGCGAGCTTGCGGTTGAGGGGTTTTATCGTCTCCAACATCGTAACCTCATCCTCTGATACGCGCGGCACGTTCACGCCTCCCTCAACCCATTGGACTTCATCGAGCGAGACCCCGTGCTCCTCCCGGAGCATGCCGCGTATCCATACGGCAGCCGTCATCTGGTATCCCTGAACACCAATGCGTTTATTCTCCAGGTCCTTGGGTGATTTGATGCCTGACCGCCTGTTAAGAAATATATACCCGTGGCGAAACATCCTTGATGGAAAAACCGGCAACGTGATAAATGGAAACCGGTTCCGGGCGCGCAGGACAAAGCAATGGGTGAGTGACATCTCCGCAATGTCAAACGCACTCTCCTTGAGCATGGGGCCGAAGATGTCCATTGGTGACTGAATCGGAAGATACGTCAGGTCAACGCCTTCTATCTGCACGGCCCCGTTTCTCAGCGGCTCCGTCCGGTCATAAGGCCCACAGGCCATGGTCAAACGAAGATCAGCCATAATGTGTTCGATTATATGTGTTGGCAAAACAGGTTGTCAAGCCGGGGTGCTACTATGGCATGTTGACTTCACAATGCTTATATTCTTTAAAAGTGGGTCTTGTGAGATGAAAGTGAAACTTTGGGTGATTCGTTTGGTGACCTGGCTTGGGGTTCGGCGGTCAGCTCCAGGGGATGATGCCGGACCGTCGGTGACCCACCTGGTAACGAAAAGAGAGTTAAAGGGTTCTACATACTTGCAGAACTTGGTGTCTGCAGGGGTCCTCGAAAATCCCCAGCTCAGAGGTTCGCTTGACTACTAACCGTCGCCTATTCCTCTGAAGCAGAAGTTCGGGGAAACGCGAGCGCTTCGGTTAAGAAGTACGCCGCCTGTGCATACGATGTAGGGCACAGCGGAAAGCACTCTTTACAGTTCCAGCACTCCTTCGACGCTATCTCGGGAATGAAACTTATCTCTCGCTTTGTGCCTCTGTCGACAAAGGCGAGCGCGTTCTTCTTCTTGACCTCGGCGCAGTATCTCACGCACAGGCCGCAAAGAATGCAAAACGCTCCCTCTTTCTCAAACCGGTCTGCGTTTGCTCCATACTCAGTGGCCAGTTCCTGTAGCTGCGGAGAATCAGGGGCATGAGCCATCATGAGCTGTAAAAGCGTCTTCCGGATCTTATCTATCTTCTCGGACCTGGTCCTCACGACGAGATCCGGTTCCACCGGGTAGAGGCACGCGGCAACGAGGTTTGTCCTTCCCCGGGATTCCGCCTCTACCGTGCAAATCCGGCACGCCCCGTAAGGCTCCAGCTTCTCGTAGTTGCAGAGTGTAGGTATGGAGATGCCGACCGTCTCTGCTGCCTGCAGGATGGTCATCCCTTCCTTTGCCGCTACTTCTTTCCCATCAATCTGTAAACGGATCTCGCTCATTTCTGTTTTCTCTCTCTCACTATTGTTCTTGCTTCTTCAGGGATAGGAGCCGGAACTGGCTCGCCGGAAATCTTTGTCACCGCTCGGAACTTGGTGGGACACACCTCGAAACAGGTTCCGCACTTTGTGCACTTCGCCTGGTCGATTACATGGATCTGGTTCTTGCCACCTACGATCGCGTCTGCAGGACACTGCTTGGCGCACGTCATGCAGGCCTGGCACTTCTTGGGATCGATGTAGTACGCGACAAGCTCCTTGCAGGAATAGGCCGGACACTTTTTCCCCTTGATGTGCGCCTCGTACTCATCCCTGAAGTAGCGTATCGTGCTGAGAACAGGGTTCGCGGCTGTCTTGCCCAACGCGCACAGGGAGGCATTTGTCGTTGCTTCAGACAACTCCTCAAGAATCTCTATGTCGCCCTCTTTTCCTTTTCCCTTGGTGATATCGGAGAGGATCTTGTTCATCTGCCTGATGCCTTCACGGCACGGCACGCACTTGCCGCACGATTCATCGCTCAAGAAGTCAACGAAGTACCTGGCAACGTCAACCATGCACGTGTCTTCGTCCATCACGATCATACCGCCCGAACCCATGATTGCGCCGGCTCTCGGCAACTCATCGAAGTCAACCTTCATATCCATGTGTTCTTCAGGGATGCACCCTCCTGACGGGCCACCCGTCTGTACTGCCTTGAACTTCTTCTCCCCGGGTATACCGCCGCCGACCTTGAAGACGATATCTCTCAGGGTTATCCCCATCGGCACTTCCACAAGGCCGGTGTTCTTCACCTTACCAACCAGCGAAAATATCTTCGTGCCTTTGCTTCCCTCTGTGCCGACCGCCGAGAAAGCTGCAGCACCTTTACTGATAATCAGGGGAACATTGGCCCATGTCTCCACATTGTTTATATTTGTCGGCTTACCCCAGAGACCCTTGGTCGCAGGGAACGGAGGCCTCGCCTTTGGCTCGCCTGCCCTACCCTCAAGGGACGCGAGCAGCGATGTCTCCTCGCCGCACACGAACGCACCCGCTCCCCGTGCTACCTTCACGGTGAAGTCAAAGCCGGAGCCAAGGATGTTCTTTCCAAGAAATCCATATTCCTCAGACTGCTTGATGGCAAGGGTCACATTCTCTATGGCCAGCGGGTATTCCTGTCGAACGTAGATATAGCCTTCGTGGGCACCGATGGCATACGCGCCGATGGTCAAACCCTCCAGGACTGAGTGGGGGTTACCCTCAAGGACCGCGCGGTCCATGAATGCCCCGGGGTCGCCTTCATCGGCGTTGACGACCACGTACTTTGTGTCTCCAGGAGCCTTGCGTGCAAATTCCCACTTCATGCCCGTGGGAAAACCGGCGCCACCCCTGCCTCTTATTTTGGATGTCTTAACTTCCTCCACCACCTGCTCAGGAGTCATCCCTGAGAGCGCTTTGGCCAAAGCAGAATAACCACCTACAGCCAGGTAATCTTCGATGTTCTTGGGGTCGATCTTGATATTTTCTCCGATGATGCTCCGTATCTGGTTCTTATAGAATGGAATGTCGGATTCCTTCGTTGCCTTTTCGCCGGTGGCCGGGTCGACATAGACAAGGCGCTCTACGACCTTCTTTCCTTTCAGCGTCTGGGAGACGATCTCGGGAACGTCTTCGGCCTTTACCTGGAGATAACAGATCTCCTCCGGATAAACGACCACTATGGGGCCCCTCTCGCAGAATCCGGGACAGCCGGTCCCCTTGGTGTTGACCTCCGTCTTCAGGCCTTGTTTTTCAATCTCCGACTTAAACGCGGCCATGACTTCGTTTGCGCCTGAGGCTAGACAACCGGCACCGACGCATATTGAGACACACGGCTTGTTCCGTTCTTTACTCGCGACTATTTCTTGTCTGACTTTCTCCAACTCGACAGGTGAGGTTATCCTTGGCATAATCTTCCCTTACTCTACTCGTAGTTTTTCAATACTTCTTCCGACTTGGCCGGTGCCAGCTTGCCATAATATGCGCCGTCGACCACCATGACAGGTCCCATTGCGCAACAGCCGAGGCAATTGACCGTCTCCAGGCTGAACTTGAGATCCTGATCCGTTTCCCCGGCCTTAATGCCAGTTATGTCTTCAACCCTGTCAAGGATGCGCTGCGCACCACGAACATGGCAGGCAGTGCCCATGCACACGTGAATCTCATGGCGCCCCTTGGGAACCAGGCTGAAGGCCTTGTAAAAAGTGACTATGTGCTGTATCCGGCTCAGAGGGACCTGCAATCTCTCTGCGACCCTCTCTAATGCTTCCTTGGGAAGCCAGTGATTTTCTCTCTGGATCTCCAGTAACACCTGGACGAGCGAACTGGCCTTGGCCTCATGTTTATCAATAATCAGGTCGATTCTCGTAATCTCCATCGCCGCTCCTTCTTCTTTCCCCTGGTGCCGCGCCTGCTATCTCACTCAGGAGGCAAGGGTGTAACGCTTCTTGCTTTCGTCGTACCTGACCAATCCTTGTTTTGCTGAACTCTTAAGATATTTTGACACTTCAGCCGGCGTCAAGTTCAAACGCTTTGAGATCTCGCCGGGCGAAAGGGCTTCCTCTTTAAGGAGCAACACGATTTCGCTTATGGTCAGCTTGTCCATAATCAGTTCACTGAACGTCCTGTCTACCTCGTCACTCGTGAAGAACTCGTTATATCCTTCCTCGGTGTCACGGGGCACTCTCAGTCTTTCCCTTTCCACGAGCTTGATGTAGGGCAGCATGTTCTTGACTGCCTCCATCTTCGATTTCATCGCGTCAACGCTTAGCTCTTCTCCGCTGCCGAGAGGCCCCAACGCCTTGACCTTCCTGACAGTGTCATTCATCAGTTCGGCGAAACGGATACCCTCGGAGGCGCCCACCCATTCAACGCGCAGTCTTTCCGGGTTTATCCCTATGTGCTTGAGCAGTCTTCTCGTAAGATGCATCATGCCTAATGCATGATAATTTCCTTCGGTCGTATAGTGGCACTCGCCGGGCCAGCAACCGCCGACGAACACCCCGTCCGCGCCGTTCGCAAACGCCCGGAGCACGAATGCCGGGTCAACCCTGCCGGTGCACATGACGCGCACAAGCCGTATGTCAGTCTCATATTGCAGTCTGGAAACTCCAGCCAGGTCAGCTGCGCCGTACCCTCACCAGAAGCAGATGAAACCGATTATCTTTGGTTTGAACTCGAACGCTGCGCTCATTGTTCTCTCCTACTCAGTTTATATGTCCTGTAGTATTACCTTCAGCAATCACTGCCTCGTCCGCAAGCGGACGGATCACTGCCTAGAACCGCGCGTCAATCTGGCTAAAGAGCTCGTCATCGGTAAAGTGCTTCAGGGAGATTGCTCCAGTGGGGCACTTCGGGTTACAGAGCCCATCCCCTTTACAGAGAACGGGGTTCACCCTGGCCTTCTTTCCTTGCGGTGTATCAACGAACTCTATAGCGCCATACTTGCACACGGAAATACAGGCCCCGCAAGATACACAGTCGCTCTCTTTTACCGCAGCCACAGCGCCTGATGCCGTGACTGAATTCTTTGAGAGAACGGTCACTGCGCGGCCGGCAGCTCCATACGCCTGGCTGATCGCCTCTGATATATGCTTGGGATAGTGCGCCATCCCGCACAGGAAGACGCCGTCTGCGGCAAAGTCAACAGGCCGCAGCTTCACGTGCGCTTCCTGGAAAAAACCATCTGGGTTCAGGGCCAGCTTGTAGAAGCGTGCTATCTCACTATTTGTCGCCCCAGGAATAGCCGCGGCAGACAGAACGAGCAGGTCCGCATCTAATTCAAGCTTCTTGCCGAGAACAAGATCGGTCGCGGTGATCTTAAGAACGGGCCGGCCGTCTTCCGACTTACCAGGCTCCACCTGAGGTGCGTCCTGCGGCTCATAACGGATGAACTTCACGTCCTTACCGGACGCTTCCCGGTAGTAGTCCTCTTTGAACCCGTATGTTCTCATGTCCCTGAAGAGGATCGTGATATCCATCGCAGGATTTTTCTCTTTCAGCTTCAGCGCGTTCTTTATGGCATTGCTGCAGCATACACGGCTGCAATAGTTTCTTTCTTCATTTCTGCAGCCCACGCACTGGACCATCACCGCACTCTGGGAGTTCATCACCTTTTCTTCTCCCCTGGCGATTGCCTCCCCCAGGTCCACCTGGGTCAATACCCGCTCATCTTTCCCGTACAGGTACTCAGTGGGCTTATACTCTTCGGCGCCGGTTGCGATGATCGCTATGCCGTGCTTTATCTCTTTATCCATCA
>Ga0113563_10000511_pt1 | contig 18942 bp, 15 predicted proteins | sample Mud3Dept3metaG_FD_80117 | JGI IMG/M metagenome (GOLD analysis project Ga0113563, IMG submission 80117) | Freshwater wetland microbial communities from Ohio, USA, analyzing the effect of biotic and abiotic controls - Mud 3 Core 4 Depth 3... | ecosystem: Environmental > Aquatic > Freshwater >...
ACGACATCCGCAAGGTCTACTATGGCATGTTGATCGCCGTGATCGTATGGGGTACGATCTATGTTAACATCACTCTGCCGATCATCATCCTCGCGATCAGCGCCAATGTCGCCAACTTTACCATGGCCCTATCGGCCATTTTGACGGTCAGGGTCAACCGGAAGTTTCTGGCCAAAGAATTTAGGCCGCAGGTCTGGCGTGAAGTCATAATGATTGCAAGCATGGCCTTCTTTGGCTTGTTTTTCACGCTCTTCGTCCTGACCCAGTTCTTCGGCGTCAAGTTAAGATAGGCGGCGGAACGCGCCTCCAATGGCGTCAGTGCACCGGCCCGGGCGGCTTCAACCGCTCGGGCCGGTTCTTTTAAGCGTGCTCAGGCGCGTACGGCGACTATGGCTGCCGTTCAGATTTTGGGTAATAAAGTCTTAGATGGGGAGCGCCGGAATATTAATCAAAAATTTTACCCGGGTTTAATATCCCCTTCGGGTCAAACGTCTTCTTTATTCCTCTCAGTAAATCGATCTGAGTCGGGCTGAAGTCCATGGAGAGATATTTTTTTCTCGTGAGCCCGATGCCGTGTTCGGCTGTGATCTTTCCCCCCATCTCGATGGTCTTCTTATAGAGAGACTGGCTCGCCATGGGAAGCACCCTGGCCCATTCATCCTTCTCCATATCATCCCTCTTGAAGTAGAGCACATGGACATTCCCATCGCCCGCGTGGCCCACGCAGAGCGGTTCGAGACCATGTTCTTCTGCAATCTCATTAGCGCTTATGACCAGGTCGGCGACACAGCAGCGCGGGGCCACCACATCCATGGTCTCGTACATGACGCCCATGCGGTTGGCAGCTTCGAAGATACAGCGCCTCGCCTCCCATAGCCTGTTCTGTGCTTCCGGCTCCTGCGCAACGAGTAAGTCCCACGCACCGAATCGTTCGAAAATCTGCTCCACTTTTTCCATTGAATGCTCAAAATCCTCTTTACGATTCCCGTCCAACTGGACAAGGAGGTGTGCCGCAGCGGTATTGAAGACGACTTTCTTATTGAGGTACCTCTCAGCGAGTCGAATGGCCGGATTGTCCATGAATTCGATTGCAGTGGGAACGATCTTTTCACGGATAATCTCTGAAACCGCCTCGGCAGCAGGTGCGAGCGCATTGAAGGGTGCAAGCAGATCTACTTTCATCTTCGGTTTCGGGATCAGCCGGAGAATGATCTTCGTGACAATGGCGAGGGTCCCTTCTGATCCAACCAGAAGCTGACACAGGTTGTAGCCCGTCACATCCTTCACCACTTTAGCGCCCGCGTTCATGATCTCACCGGATGGCAAGACCGCCTCCAAGCCGCAGACATAATCTTTGGTCGTCCCATACCGGACCGCCCTAGGCCCTCCCGCTCCCTCGGCCACATTCCCGCCGATGCTGCAACTATCCTTGCTTGCAGGGTCCGGCGGATAGAAACAGCCTTGTTCCTCAACCAGTCGGTGCAGCTCTCCGGTGACAATGCCCGGTTCGGTCACAGCCATCAGGTTCTCCTGGTCGATCTCAAGAAGCTCGCCCATCCGTTCCATGGAAAGGACAATGCCTCCGTGAATAGGAACCGAACCTCCGCTCAATGAGGTGCCAAGTCCGCGGGGCGTGACCGGAATCGCGTATTCGCTTGCGAGACGCATGACCCTGGAGACTTCATCGGCCGTACGAACCCTCACGGCCACGTCGGGAAATGCCTGGAGCCCTATCGTTTCATCCTTGCTATATTTTTCGAGGCTCAACTGATCTTTCAGCACATGCTTCTCCCCGACAATGTCTTCAAGCCTTTTGATCACGTCCTGCTGCAAGCCTTTTTTCATTATGTCTTCCTTCCCGTGGCCTGCCGGACCACATCGATGATAGTGCCATCACGATACTCCACAGCGGCTACGATCTTGTCACCTGCGGGCGGTCGCAGACGAGCGCCGGTAATCTCTTCCGCAATCCTCTTGAGCTCGTGTATGTCGGTGACCTGTAGCCCGGCGGACATCAGTCGATTGGCGAGATCACGGCGCGCAGGATTCACGGCTACGCCGTGGTCGGTAACCAACACATCGATGGTTTGACCCGGTGTCGTGGCGGTGAGCACCCTGTCGACAATGGTAGGTATGCGCCCCCGTATGAGTCTTGCAACGATGATGGTGATCTTGGCGCCTGCTGCCGTGTCACTGTGGCCGCCTGAGCCGCCCATGATGATGCCGTCAGAGCCCGTCACCACGTTCACGTTGAAGAACGTATCTATTTCGGTGGCCCCGAGGACAACAGCATCAAGCCTGTTGACGGCACAGCCCGCATTGAAGGGGTTCGCGTAAAAACCGGCGCCCACCTCGATATGATTCGGGTTTGTAGCGAGGGACCGCACTGCCTCCAGGTCAAACCCCTGCACATCCATTATTGCCCTGAAGAGGCCCTGTTCCAGCATCTCCACCATGTATCCGGTAATGCCGCCCAGAATGAAACTCCCTGTCACGCCGGATCGTTCCATCGTCCGGCGCACGAAGTGTGCCGCCGCAAGGGAAGCTCCCCCTGCTCCGGTCTGTAACGAAAACCCATCTTTGAGCAAACCTGCGGCCTGGATCACTTCTGCCGCGGTTTCGGCAATCTTGAGCTGCACTGGGTCGCTCGTCATCCGCGTGGTGCCTGAGACAATACCGTCGGGGTCGCCTACCCTGTCCACCCTGACCACGTAATCGACCCGCGTCTGCGGAATGGAGCATGGGACAAGGGGATAGTCGACCAGGTGATCCGTAACGGCTACAACCATGTCCGCGTATTCGGCGTCCGGAAAAGCATACCCCAGCGAACCACAGGCAGCGGGTCCGCCGATTCCATTGATATTGCCGTAATCATCGGCCGCCGAAGCCGCAATGAAGGCCACATCAATCTTCAGTTGGCCGCATTCTATGGCGCGAGCCCGTCCCCCGTGGGTGCGCAGGATAACAGGCCGATCAAAGAACCCTGCCGAGACGCCACGAGCCACCGGCCCTGAAATATAGTTCGTATCAAGCGCGCGCACTACGCCTGTTCTGACATGGTCGACGATCGGAGCATGCACAGGAAATACAGCGCTCAGCGCCACGTTCAAGCCCCGAATCCCGTGTCTTGCGGCAGTGGCGAGCACCGCATTGACCAGCCGGTCCCCGTTGCGAAAGTGGTGATGGAAAGAAAGCGTCATGCCATCCCGGATCGGGATGCGCGTGAATACCTCATCAAGGCTCGGGACGAGCTTACTCTCTCCGGGTCGTGCGAGCTTAATTGCTGGAGCGTACCTTTGCATCTCCGGGCGAATGGCGGACACCCCGGCGAAAGGCATGGGCTTCCCGCAACCCTCGATGTACCGCGGAATCTCACGCCCTATTGCGTTGATCATAACCAATTCAAGGCACTCCGGCCCCCACGAAATATCATATCACAACAAGGGGATTGAACGGGGCCTCGAACCTACGCAGCTTTGTTGTTGACGCGCAGTCAAGTTGTTATATAATTAGACAAATACCTGCGGTAAGAAGGGCTGACCCGATGTTTAAGCAGATTAAGGTGCGCCACATCTCGGAGGAGATCTTCGACCAAATCAAGTCAGCGATCCTGGAGGGAAGGCTCAAACCGGGAGAAAAACTGCCCACCGAGCGGGAACTGATGCAAGAGATGGGGGTCAGTCGTGTTCCCGTCCGGGAAGCTTTAAAGCTGCTCGCGACTATGGGATTCGTGGAGACGAAGCAGGGCGGCGGCAGCTACGTGCGTTCGCTTGTCACTGACCGGGTGCGTGACCCCCTGAACCACCTGATCAAAGGCAATCTTGACAAAATCTTCGATCTGTTAGAGGTGCGCAAGGAGATCGAGACCTGGTCCGCCTACCACGCAGCCGAGAGGGCTACGGAGGAGAACATCGCCGCGCTCGGTGAGATAGTAGGTAAGACGAGGACCTACTTCGAAAACGAGACGATGCCGCCCACTGAACTGGACGCTGATTTTCACCTCGCCATTGCGCAGTGTTCAAGCAACACGATCCAGGCACATCTCGCGTACACTATTTACGAGATCTTCAAGGAGTATTTCGACTTCCTCACTGAAAACATCTGCTTCAACAAGAAATATCAGCAGGCCATCTATGACCAGCACTTTGCCATCTATGATGCGGTCAGGCGCCGGAACCCTCAGGAAGCGCAGGAGCGCATGATGGAGCACCTGAGGTTTGTGGATGGGGAGCTGAGAAGAGAAACAGGCAAAGCTCAGGACGAAGCAGATAGAAGCGCCAGCGCCAGGTAAACCGCACGAGACCCACGAGCACCAGCGCCTGAAGGAGGACATCTGTATGGCCCATATTGGCTTCATCGGTCTGGGTGTCATGGGAAAACCCATGGCAGGTCACCTCATCAAAGCAGGCAACAGGGTTTATGTCCACGACAAGGTCGCCGAGCGCGCGAAGGCTCTCGAGGCAGAGGGAGGCGTGGCGTGTGCCAATGCAAGGGATGTGGCAGCGAAGGTCGAGATCATATTTCTCATGCTCCCTGACACACCCGACGTGGAGGAGGTTCTCTTCGGGAAAGATGGTGTTTCTGAAGGGATCAGGCCCGGCTCGACAGTCATAGACATGAGTTCCATTTCACCTGTTGCCACGCGCAGGTTCGCCGAGCGCCTCGGCGCCATGCATGTGGAGATGCTCGACGCCCCTGTGTCCGGCGGTCAGGCAGGCGCAGAGAACGCCACCCTCTCCATCATGGTGGGCGGCAAAGACGCGGTCTTCGCCGGGATGAAGCAGTACCTCGAGCTCATGGGCAAGAATATTGTTCACATCGGCGGCAACGGTGACGGCCAGGTGTGCAAAGTGGCAAACCAGATCGTCGTGGCGAATGCCCTGGCAGGCGTGAGCGAGGCGCTGGTCTTTGCGTCAAAGGCAGGGGCCGACCCGGCAAAGGTGAGACAGGCCCTCCTTGGCGGGTTCGCTCAGAGCAAGATTCTCGAGGTCCACGGCGAACGCATGCTCAGGCGGAACTTCACTCCCGGCTTTCGCGTCTGCCTCCACCAGAAGGATTTGAACATTGCCCTTCAGACAGCGCAAGAGCTTGGCGTGAGCCTCCCCGGCGCCGCCTCTGCCCAGGAACTCCTCAACGCTGTCTGCGCCGATGATGGTGCGGACCTTGACCACTCCAGCATCATCATGGCTTTGGAGAGGCTTGCACATCATACGATGGGCTGACCCATGCGGTGGCCCAACCATTGACGCTATTCAGGTGCGCCGAAGAGACTGTCTCGCGTAGACGCTCCTTTGCCCGAGCCTTGACATGAGACCGCACTATGATTACCAATCACCTTAAAGCCGTGTATACGTAGCGGCTATCATGAAAGTGAGGGAGTTATGCCAGCGTGTCGTGACATGAAGAAGGGGGACGTGTTTGCGTGCAAGGATTGCGGCCTTGAGCTGCAGGTTGTGAAAGAATGTGTGGACTGCGGAAAGCCCTCGTCGGCGTGTGAGTGTGGACCGTGCACGTTTGTCTGCTGCAATGAGGAGTTGCAGCTGAAAAAGAAGAAAAAGTGAGTCATACTGGCAATTGTTGAGACCGGCCGGAGTTGGGTGACTCCGGCCGGCATTGTTTCACCTCGTGGCGAGGGCAGACTTACTCCCCCATTCTATCCCGATCATGTCCCGCGTAGCTGCCCCGGGCGGCACCATGGGCAGCACATTCTCTGCATCGTGAATCGGCACATCGATGACGCAGGGGCCATCATGCGTAAGTGCCTCAGCAAAAGCGTCCACGAATGAATCATCCTCAGCAAGCTTCTCTGCCCGCACTCCGAATTCACGCGCAATAGCCGCGAAGTCGAGTTTTCGAGCGAACTTCGAGGCAATGTAGTTACCGTCATAGAAGAGTTCCTGCTGCTGCCGCACAAGGCCAAGGTGCCCGTTGTTCATGATAACGATAGTGATGGGCAGATGCAGTTCCGCCAGTGTTGCCAGCTCCTGGATGTTCATCTGGATGGAGCCGTCGCCGCTCACGCAGATGACGCGCCGGCCAGGATGAGCAAGCGCAGCGCCGATTGCAGCAGGCAGGCCAAAACCCATCGTGCCGAGACCCGCTGATGTGAGCAGCGTACGCGGCGCTCTAACGGGATAGGTCTGAGCCACCCACATCTGGTGCTGCCCCACGTCGGTCGTGATAATAGCATCATGCGGAGCAGCTGTGGTAATGGCACGGATGACGTTGACAGGGTGAAACCGGTCATCCGCGTCAGGCAGCACCAACGGGAATTGCCTCTTCAATTCTGCGACCCGCGCCAGCCATGTGGGGCGCGCGTCCTCTGCAATCAGGCCGCTAATTGCTTCCAGCACCGCTTTTACGTCACCGCCTATGGAGAGATGGGCGCGCTTTACCTTGTTGATCTCCGCCTGGTCTATGTCCACGTGAATGATTGACGCGCGCGGACAGAACTCTGCGGCTTTACCCACGGCCCGGTCATCGAACCGGACGCCGAATGCCAGAATCAGATCCGCCTCGTCGAGCACCATGTTCGTGAAGGGCGCCGCATGCATGCCTAGCATCCCGAGGTAGAGCGGATGAGAGGGGGAGAACGCTCCCAGCCCATTAAGTGTGAGCGCGACCGGAATGCCATTCTTTTCTGCAAGCTCATGCAATTGACGGTGGGCGCTCGCTGCAATCACGCCGCCGCCCACATAGAAGACGGGCCTCTGGGCATTGTGGACCATCTCTGCCGCTTGCCGAACGAGTCGCGCATCCAGCGGTTCAGGTACATCAGGAAGATCTTCCGCAGGTAGACAATCGAGTTCTATCTCTTCGAGCTGAACATCCTTTGGCACATCAACCACCACAGGGCCTGGCCTCCCCGACGTGGCGATGGCAAAAGCTTCAGGCAGTATCGAAAGAAGTTCGGAGGCTCGACGCACCAAAAAATTGTGCTTGCTGATGGGCAGCGTCATCCCGTACGTGTCGATCTCCTGGAACGCATCCGTTCCGATCATGGAGGTGGGCACCTGCCCGGTAATTGCAACGATCGGAACCGAGTCGAGCTTGGCATCTGCGATGGCCGTGACCAGGTTTGTTGCACCCGGCCCTGACGTGGCAAAGCAGACCGCCGGCTTGCCTGTTGAGCGGGCCATGCCCTGGGCGATGAAGCCCGCAGCCTGCTCGTGGCGCACAAGTATGTGCCGGATGCTGCTCTTGTGGAGCGCATCGTAGAGCGGAAGGTTCGCACCCCCGGGAATACCGCTCACGATGGTGATGCCCTGATACTCCAGATACCTGATGATGATCTCGGCTCCGCTCAGCTTCATGAAAATCCTCCTTCTCCGTTTTGCACAAAATAAAAAACCCCTGCCGGCTTACACCGGCAGGGGCTCTATCGTCCCGTGTATCTGCCCTACGGCGGTGTAGGCCGGTGGGTAAGAGAAACGACGACTACGAGCACCAATGCAGCTGTTCTTTTGTGTCTTGCCATATGTTTGCTCACGATCATTATGTCTTTATCGGTCCCTGAGCCAAAAATATTACACGAATTCGCCCGCCCGGTCAAGCACGATCTTGGTCTGATTGCAGCTTGGCACGCAGTGCAGGTGCAATAAAGGCAAGGCGTGAGGACTTGATTTCGCCCGCCGTCGGGATGTGATACATCCCTTTCTACTACATAATCTCATAGAATGTGAACCTTTGGCCGATTGTCTCGGCTGCACTCCCATGCTAGATTTGACAGAAAGGGCAGGGAAGCTCCAGGGCCACCAAGGCCATCAAGGATGAAAGGAGTCTTGTGAGAAAAGGAGAACATCATGAGCAGAAGATTCCGGCAATCTATACTGGTGATAGGTTTCGGCCTCCTTGCCGCTGTTCTCGTTTCTTCTTTCGCCCCCGTGGATGCGCGCGCCCAGACACCGCCATCCCTGGCAGGTTGTCCCTTATTTCCGCATGACAGCGTCTGGAACACGTCCGTAGAAACGCTGCCGGTTCATCCGGATTCGTCGTCTTACATAACCAATATAGGTGCGACCAAAGGCCTTCATCCTGATTTCGGTTCCGGTACGTGGGACGGTGGCCCCATCGGCATCCCCTTCAATGTAGTGCCGGGCAGTCAAGCCAAGGTAGCCATCAGCTTCGACTATGCGGATGAGAGCGACTCCGGTCCTTACCCGATCCCGCCTAACCCCGCGATTGAGGGTGGCAACAACTCCACAGGCGACCGCCACATTCTCGTGCTGGACAAGGACAACTGTGTGCTTTACGAGACATGGTCTACCTACCCGAATCCTGATGGGACCTGGCAGGCAGGGTCTGGCGCCATGTTCGATCTGCGTTCTAATACTTTGAGACCGGCTGGCTGGACATCATCCGATGCAGCGGGCCTGCCCATTCTCCCTGGATTGGTGCGCCACGACGAGGTGGCCTCCGGTGAAATCAGACATGCAATCCGCTTCACAGCACCAAAGACAAGAAAGGCATATGTATGGCCTGCGCGCCATTACGCCTCGAGCCTTACCAGCCTCACCTATCCGCCCATGGGCCAGAGATTCCGGCTCAAGGCGACCTTTGATGTTACTGGTTTTTCTCAAGAGGTCCAGGTAATCCTTCGGGCCATGAAAACATACGGAATAATCCTGGCAGACAACGGCAGTGCCTGGTTTATTTCCGGCGTGCCCGACGAACGGTGGAATAACGATGTCCTGGTCAGTGAATTTGCCCGCATTAAGGGTTCCGATTTTGAAGCGATTGACGAGAGTTCTTTGATGATTCACCCCGATTCAGGGCAGGCAAGACAGGACAACACGGGCGACGCCGAAGTCCCCACGACACCCTCCAATCTCATGGCCAACGCTGTCTCCTCATCACAGATCAATCTTTCCTGGGAGGCTTCGACGGACAATACAGGTGTTGAAGGATACATCGTCTATCGAGATGGCACGCAGGTAGCCACCACAGGAAACACGGCTTACCAGAGCACTGGTCTTACTGCCTCGACAGCATACACGTATCGCGTGGCTGCGTATGATGCGGCAGGAAACATATCGCAGCTATCCAGCGAAGCGCGAGCTACGACGATGGCACCCAGTGACACGCAGCATCCTTCCGTTCCCACCTGGCTTACCGCGGAAGTACTCTCTTCGTCGCAAATCAGCCTGGCCTGGAAGGCCTCGACCGACAACGTGGGAGTGGCCGGCTACGTGGTCTATCGTAATGATGCGCAGGTTGCCACCGTGACAGACAGGGCATATACGGATGGCGGGCTCTCGCCTTCCACATCGTACAGCTATCAAGTGACAGCCTATGACGCTGCGGGAAATGTCTCGGCGAAATCGACCGCTGTGACGAGGACAACGCAGCCGTCAGCCAGCACGAAGTTCTCTGTGGGTGACCGTGTCCAGACCACTGGAAAGGCCTCTGTCCGGTCGAAGCCGGCCGGGTCCAGATTGGTGGTCGGTGCTCAGCCGGCCGGGGCCCGTGGAACGGTAGCAGGCGGCCCCTGGTACTACAGTGGACATTGGCTCTGGCTGATCAATTACGACACGGGTTTCGACGGCTGGACCCAGGAAGATAAGTTGAAAGCCGCACAGTGATAGCCAGGAGCCATGCTGCCATGGCTCTTTGCCAGTACATTGTGTGAGCCTCCAGCGCTCAAGGATTTGGACAGGTCCCCAGCGCTCTATTCTGCATCTCAGGGAGAAAAAAGAGATTGACCCCTCAATGGTTGTAGAGTAGCATCTGCATATCCGACCAAGAGGAGGGGGCAATGAGCAAAAGAAATGTTCTGGTGTTGGTCGTTCTGTCCTTGATTCTGCTTGTAGCTGCGGGCAAGACTGCATATGCCCAGGCCAAGCCCATCGAATTGAAGCTTTCCCACTTCATGTCTCCCATGCACAACCTGCACGTTGATGTTTTTGTGCCGTTCACCAAAGAGGTGGAGGAAAAGAGCAAGGGACGCCTCAAGATCACCATCTTCCCTGGAGAGGCGCTTGGCAAGTCGCGGGACCATTTTGACATGGTGACCACGGGCGTGACCGACATAGCCTTCGTGATCCCCTCGTACACAGCGGGTAGATTCCCACTGAGCGCCGTTATGGAGATACCATTCCTCGTACCGTCCGCGAAGGTCGGGAGCCGCGCGGTCTGGGAGCTCTCGACAAAGGGCTATTTCACGCAGGAGTTTCAGGGAGCGAAGATGCTCTCCTTCTGGACCACCGGGCCGGGCCAGATTCTCATGACCAAGAAGCTGGCTAGAACGCTAGACGACATCAAGGGTGTTCGCCTGAGAAGTCCAGGCCCGTCGCAGACCGCTCTCCTGCGTGATCTCGGCATATCTCCCCTAACGATTCCTATCCCCGAACTCTACGACGCCTTGCAGCGCGGCATGGCTGACGGAGCCGTTGCCCCGCTCTCCGCAGTGGTCGATTTCAAACTGTTTGAAGTGGTCAAGAATTACACGATAGCGAACCTCTATGTCACGACCATGTGTCTTGCCATGAATCCGAAGGCATGGGCCAGTCTTCCGCCTGACATTCAGAAGATTGTAGAAGAAGCAGCAGGTAGCCGCGCATCCGCTAATGCCGGCCTCTCTTATGACAACTACGACGCAAAGGGTCTGGAAGCAGGCAGGAAAGCACAGGGGCAGATCTACAACCTGCCTGCCGATGAGCGCGGTCGCTGGATGGAGAAGGCAAAAGGCCAGGCTGACAAGTGGATCTCAGACGGCGAGGCAAAGAAACTGCCTTCACGAAAGGTGTACGAGGAGGCAAGAGCCCTGGTACAGCAGTATTCGAAGTAATCGAGTTCGAGGGGTCCTTTCCCGGCTGATGGGTAGGGCCCTTTTTTTGTTGGAGAGGGATCCCCTATGAGACCAGTTACTTCCTTCATAATGGCGATCAGTCGTTTCATGTACTGGATCGCAGGTATGGCCCTCGTTTCCATCGTGCTGCTCACAGTCACAGACGTCATACTCAGGCGGTTCAGGATGCCCATAGACTGGGCATTCGAGGTCGTCGTCATGCTGGCAGCCGTCGTGATCAGTTTTGCCCTGCCCCAGTCGACGCTCGACAAGGGGCACGTCCTCACGGACTTTCTCATCGAGAAGCTCTCCCCGCGCCTGCAAAAGTCCATATTCGCCATCACGCGGATAATGGCCATCTTCGTGTTTGTTATTCTCGGCTGGAGGGTAATCTGTCTCGGACAGAAATTCTGCAAGGCGGGTCAGATTTCTCCCATCCTTGAGCTTCCCGACTATCCCGTAGCCTATGCCGTTGCGGTCGCCTGCTTTATAGAATGTCTCGTACTCCTCTGGACCCTTGTGGAGAGAGTAAGAGAAGGTGAGGCATGAGCGTCGCCCTGATAACAGTCTTCACGGTTGCCCTGCTCTTTCTCTTCTTTCTCATGGGCTTCGAAATCGGCCTCTCCATGGCCCTGGCAGGATTTATCGGTTACGTGATCATGGTGGGGCTCGACGCCGCGCTCAACCTTGTTGCCCTGGACGTCTGGAGCGTCTTCTCCTCATACGGTTTTATCGTGATTCCGCTCTTTGTGCTCATGGGGCAGATTGCGTCAAACACGGGTATATCGAAAGGGCTTTACAGTTGCGCATACAGGTTCCTCGGTCACGTCCCCGGAGGACTGGCCATCGGAACCGTAGCAGCGGCAACCGCCTTCAAGGCCATCTGCGGGTCATCGACCGCAACGTCGGCAACCTTCGCGACCATCGCCATTCCGGAGATGGACCGGTACGGCTATGACAAGCGGCTCTCATGCGGCACCGTCGCAACGGTAGGAACGCTTGGCGTCATCATCCCTCCCAGCGTGGTGCTCATCATATACGGCATCCTTACCGAGACCTCGATAGGCAAGCTCTTTCTCGCGGGCATCATACCGGGCCTTCTCATCGCCTTTTCATTTGTGGTCACGCTCTTCGGCTGGTGCAAGATCAATCCCAAGCTCGGGCCGGGAGGCGAGAAATCCACGTGGAAGGCGCGCCTGGCATCCCTTCCTTCTGTGGCCTGGGTGCTCGCCATCTTCATCCTCGTCGTGGGCGGACTGATGCAAGGCTTTTTCACACCTACGGAAGCAGGCAGCGTGGGCGCCTTCAGCGTTTTTCTCCTCGTGCTTGCAAAGCGCGATATAACATGGAAGAGCACGCTGAAATCGATCTCTGACTCCCTGAAGATCGCGTGCATGGTCCTGATGCTGATTCTAGGTGCAACAATACTCGGCCACTTCTTCGCGGCCACGAAAACCCCGTACCTCGTGGCAGACTGGCTGGGCGGGCTTCCTTTGCACCGCACCATGGTCATGGTGATTATAATCTTCGTCTATCTGATCGGAGGCTCATTTATCGAGGATCTCGCTTTCCTTATTCTCGCCACTCCGATCTTTCTCCCGCTGGTTCTGAAGCTTGGTTACGATCCCATCTGGTTCGGCGTCATTGTCTGCGTCACATCGATGATCGGCATCATCCTGCCTCCCATGGCCGTAAACGTCTTCGTCGTCTCCGGCATAGCAAAGGTGCCGATCGGTACGGTCTACAAGGGCATCTATCCATACCTCATGGGCATGTCCGTTTGTTTGCTGATCCTGTTACTTTTCCCGGGAATCTCGTTGTGGCTCCCGAATCTGCTGATGAAGTAGAGCGCACGATTAGGAGTGTATTATGAGTCTGACTGGACGTACCGCACTGATTACCGGGGCAGGCCAGGGTATCGGCAGGGCTTGCGCAGAAGTGTTCGCGGAGCGGGGCGCCAACCTCGTCATCCTGGACAAGAACCGGAAGACGCTTCCACGCGTCGCAAAGGAACTTTCCTCCCGAGGCTGCAGCGTGATTTCTCACATCATCGATCTCACGCACCTTAACAAACTGAAGTCATTGATCGCGGATATACAGAAGGACGTCCACATCGATATCCTGGTCAATAACGCCGGTTTTGATAAGCCCGGCGTCACGTCGAAAACAGACAGAAAAAACTTCTACGACGTACTCGGCATTCATGTGGGCGTGCCCTTCTTGCTCATAAAGCTCCTGCTTCCCCAGATGCGCGAGGCAAAGTGGGGACGGATCATCAACGTCAGTTCGGTGTACGGCCTCTCGGGTGCGAAAGGTGAGGCAGCTTACTCAACCGCAAAGGCAGCGGTGATCGGGCTCACCAAGACAGTGGCACGTGAAGGGGGCCCCGATGGCGTAACAGCCAACGCGGTGGTGCCAGGCCTCATACGCACGCCCACCATCGAGAAGATGCCGGAAAAGTATGTGCTGCCTATCATAGAACAAACGCTGCTTGGCAGGATAGGCCAGCCTGCTGAGGTGGCGCGTGTTGTTGCGTTCCTTGCCTCGGACGACGCATCCTACATCACCGGTTCCGCAGTCACCGTCTCCGGTGGCTGGGGAATCTAGTAGTCTGTCCCACAGAGAGCTACACCGGATTCCCCCGCCTCTTCACCGTGTCAACGCTCACCGGCCAAGCTCCTTTCGCGGGCCTGCGGGTCCAAATTTTGAGCTTGCAAAAACTCGCGGACAAGAGTAATTGTGTAGGATAGATGCTGAAAAGGAGGTCTACAATGACGACGCGCTTGAGCAAGACAGGCAAGACAACGGTACTGCTCCTCCTGGCTTTCTCTTTATGCTTTATCGGGATTACGCCGGCTGCAGCGCAGCAGGCCCAGCCAGGAAAAGACTGGCCGAAGACGATCTCGATTGCCGGCGGCTCACCCGGGGGCGGCATGCATGCCGTCGCAACAGGCATGGCAAGCGTGCTGACGAAATACCTCAAGATGAAAGCGGTTGCCGAAAGCGGTCTATTCGGCAAGAACCTCACACTCCTCGCCAAGGGCGATGTCGAATTGAGCATGGCACAGGCTGACCTGACGTACGACGCTGCGCGGGGACTCGGTAATTACAAGCAGTTCGGGAAGAACAAGATACGCCTACTCTTCTCGGGTTCCACCCCGCCGGCTGCGTTTGTCGTGCGGGCCGATTCCGGTATCAAGACGGTGACCGACCTCAAGGGCAAGCGGGTCATGTTCACCATGCCCTCTAACATGACCTTCACCGCGTGTGGGGATATCCTCTTGAAGGCAGCGGGCATGAGCACAAAGGACATCAAGGACATCACCTTCTCTGGACCCAAGGTGGCCCAGGAGGCGCTCCCCGAGAACAAGATCGACGCATTCATCGTGCTCTTTCCAAGTGTGGGAAAGACAGCCTGGGCAGAGGAGCTCAATATTGCTGTTCCAATACGGCTCATAGCAGGTGACCCAAAGACCTATGCAGCCGTCATTTCCAAGATACCCTATGCGCAGGAAACCGTCCTGTATGCGGAGTTTTATGGAAAGATGGTCGACAACAAAGACCTGCCCACCGTGGGCATTCCACATAACTTCCTCACCAGGACTGATTTGCCTGATGACTTTGTGTATGAGGTGATGAAGGCGCTCTTCGGCCACCTGGATGAGTTGTACGTGTTCCATCACGAGGCAAAACCTTACCTGGCCAATCCGCTGAAGGTAGCGGTGCTCCCCTTCCATCCGGGGGCGATCAGATACTATAAAGAGAAGGGGCTGTGGACCGCGGATCTCGAAAAGAAGCAACAGGCACTCTTGAAGGAAGTGGGTACGCCGTAAATGCAGGTGCTGGTCAAGACAGTTGGCATCCTGCTCTCGGCCTGGAGTGCCCTCTACATATCCCACGGAACCGATTATCTCGGTCTGGAGGTCTCGCCCAACCAGCACCAGGGCGTGTTCATGGGCCTTCTCCTTATTCTCGCGTTCCTCATCAATCCGGCGAACAAGAAAAAGCCAGGCGTGCGTTGGTATGACTGGGTGTTTATCGTGTTGGGTCTGGTGCCGTGCGCCTACGTGGTTATCTTTTACAGAGAGTGGCTCTTTCACAGCGCGGGCGAAATACAATCGTATGAACTGGTGTTGGCTGCGGCTCTGGTGATTTCGCTGCTCGAAGGGCTGCGAAGGACAATGGGCCTGATCGTCTCCTGCCTCACCGTCTTCTTCCTGCTCCATCCTCTCCTCAGTGCGTATCTGCCGGGCATCCTCTTCGGCAGGGGCTATTCTCTCGAACGGGTCGGTGCCATGGCGTACATGCAGCCAGAGGGCGTATTCAGCCTTCCGCTCAACATCGCAGCCACCATCATCATAGGCTTCCTGCTTTTTGGGCAGCTCCTCCTTGTCTCGGGAAGCGGTCGGGTGCTCATCAACATGGCCCTCTCCATGGCCGGACGGGTAAGAGGAGGAGGTGCAAAGTCTGCCGTTATCGCGAGCGGGCTGTATGGCATGCTTTCCGGCAGTCCTGCATCCGATGTAGCGGTGACAGGATCATTTACAATCCCGCTCATGAAATCGACCGGGTACAGGGCGGAAGTCGCCGCGGGCGTGGAAGCAACGGCATCGTCGGGAGCCACGATCATGCCCCCGGTCATGGGCGCCGTGGCCTTCATCATGGCTGAGTGGCTCGCTATCCCGTACGCGCGCATCGCGCTCATATCATTTCTCCCGGCCTTCCTCTATTACTATTTCCTTCTTGTACAGGTCGACCTGCACTCGGCTAAGGAAAAAATATTACGCATACCTATCTCTGAGATGCCGACGTTGACAGGAACGTTGCGAGAGGGATGGTTCAAACTGATCCCGATACCGATTCTGCTCTACCTGCTTTTTGGTCGCGGGTACCCACCGGCAGTCTCCGGTCTGTGGGCGGGCATCAGCATGGTCATCATCACCCTCTTGAGCAGAAAGACCCGCATTTCGTGGAAGCAACTGGGTGAGGCCTTGTCGAGCGCCGCAGAGAGCGCGGTAGTCGTTGGTCTTGCCTGCGCCATGGCAGGCATCATGATGGCCTCAGTCTCCATAACGGGTCTCGCCACCGCCATCTCAAGCTTCATCGTCGAGGTATCCAGCCAGAACCTCTTCGTCCTGTTATTCCTGGCGGCGATAGCCTGCTTTCTCTTTGGCATGGGCATCGGCTCCATCCCGAGCTACATATTCGTTGCCATCACCGTGGCTCCTGCTCTGACAAAGATAGGCGTGCCGCTCCTCGCCGCGCACCTGTTCGTCTTCTGGACCGCCATGTCTGCCTTCATCACGCCGCCCGTATGCGTGGCAGCGTACGTGGCATCCGCTATCGCGCAGTGCTCTCCGGTCAAGGCAGGGCTCCACGCCGTCCGCTTCGGGGCAGGCTTCTTCCTCGTCCCCTTTGCATTCATTTACAATCCTGCTTTACTATTGAACGGCCCTGTCATACAGACCGTTGTTGCCACGGTGGCACTCCTGATCGCCTGTTTAGCCATTGCGATCGCCTTCGAGGGTTATCTTTTCAAGCGGGTTTCGTGGTGGCAGCGGGTGTTGTTTATAGCAGCCGGCATTGCCATGCTCCATCCCGGTTACTCGGTACGCGTTGCAAGTCTTCTGGTAATTCTATGCCTGGTGCTCTTCAACAGAAAGGCAGCAAAGGGTTCGCCTGATAAGGCCATCGCCGGCATCTGAGGAGGCTCACGATGAAAGATATGAGGACGACTGAAAAACTGATCATCACGGTGTCGCCGTCAAGCAACTTCCAGGGAAAGGAAGCAAACCCTGCCCTGCCCTATTCGCCCCAGGAAATAGCCGATACCGTCTACGAATGCTGGAACGAGGGCGCGGCAATAGCGCACATCCACTGCCGTGACGAAAGCGGTGCGCCATCCAACGACCCGGATATTTTTCGTGAGGTCGACCGGCTCATCAGGGAGAAGGGGTGCGACATCATCATCCAGCACAGCACGGCACCCGCCATGAAGCCGGGCACGACCATCGATGACGGTATACGCTCCGTGGAGGCGAGCCCGGAAATGGCAAGCCTCAGCATGGGCGTGGGGGTGCTGCTGCGCAAGGGAGAAGCACGGATCAACTGTCGTCCGCGTTACTGGATAGAGGATCAGGCGAAGCTCATGATGGACAAGAACATAAAACCCGAACTCGAAGTCTACAACATGGTGATGATGGAAGACGTGTACGCGCTGGTGGAGAAAGGGCTGCTCAGGAAACCATACTGGATGAGCTTTATCATGGGCATGCACCGGATCAATCAGAATGCGGTGAGGTTCAGACCACAGGCTCTCATCTATCAGATCGAGCAGATGCCGCCCGACAGCATGTTCAGTATGATAGGTATAGGCCTTGACCAGTTGCCCGCAACAACGTTGTCCATATTACTCGGCGGCCACTGCCGCGTCGGCTTCGAGGACAATATTCATTATAGAAAAGGCGAACTCGCCAAGAACAATGCTCAGCTCGTGGCTCGAACGGCGAGGATAGCGCGTGAGCTCGGCTCCCAACCCGCGTCGCCTGATGAGGCGAGGCAGATGCTCGGCATACCGCCGCTCTCTGAATCGAAGAGATGAACAAGACGGTTATCGGTGATCAGTGACCAGTTATCAGTGAAAGCAACAAGTGACCAGTAGCCAGTAGCCAGAGAAACCAGAGAAACGAAAGAAACCAAAGAAGCCAGTAAACGGTGAACAGCAGCCGTCGGCGGTCAGCCGTCGGCGGTCAGAAGCAAAAGGAGAACGAATGAAGATCGACATGTATCCTCACATTATGCCACCCAATTACAGAGACAGGCTATTTAAGAAGGCGCGCAAGAAATTCTACCTGCGGGACGTGACTGATGCCACGCCCACCTTGTGGGACCTGGATGCACGATTCAGGATCATGGACCAATACCAGGGAATGCGGCAGGTGCTCACCATAGCATCTCCCGGCCTCGAAGATGCCGTGTCTCCCAAGGAAGCGGTAACGCTGGCGCGCATCGCCAACGATGCCATGGCTGACCTGGTCGCCAGACACCCGGATCGGTTTGTTGCGGCGGTGGCTTGTCTGCCCATGAACAACATGGATGCCGCGCTTACAGAGACTGACCGAGCGATACGAGAGCTCGGCCTCAAAGGCATCCAGCTCTATTCCCCGACCATGAAGAAGCCCCTCGACCATCCTGATTTCATGCCACTCTACGAGAAGATGGCTGCGTACGATCTGCCCATATGGATACATCCGAAACGGGACATAGAGTTCGCCGACTATCGCTCCGAGAACCACTCGAAATACTGGATATTCAGCATGTTCGGCTGGCCGTACGAGACGACGGCAGCCATGACGCGCCTTGTCTTCAGCGGCGCGCTGGAGAAATATCCGACGCTCAAGTTCATTACGCATCACTGCGGGGGCATGGTGCCCTATTTTGTGGAGCGGATCATCGGCGGCCAGGACTACGCAGAAAAATGTCTCAATGCCAAATTCAAGAGGTGCTTGTCGAGACAACCCATCGACTATTACCGCATGTTTTACGCTGACACGGCCCTCTATGGAAGCACACCCAGCCTCATGTGCGGACACGCCTTCTTCGGTACGGAGCACATACTCTTCGCCACGGACATGCCATATGACAGCGAGGGTGGAGACCGGTACATCAGGCAGACAATAGACGCGGTCGAAGGAATGCAGATACCAGCGGCGGACAAGGCGATGATTTACGCGGGCAACGCAAAAAGGCTTCTACGACTCTAACTGCTTTGTCTGAGAATACCGTAGTTATACCCGACGACTAGGTGGGATGTAGAAAAGGAGGTGTCGTTGCATGGGGCCGTTACACGGTGTGCGGGTGTTAGACCTCTCACGTTTTCAGGCATGCCCGTTGTGTGGGATGATGCTTGCCGACTTCGGCGCGGAGGTCATCAGGATAGAGCAAGCGGAGGGCGCCCCGGATAGGACGTGGGGTCAGCTTGGTCCCGACGGCGAAACCCTGCTCTATAAGATCGTCTGCCGCAACAAGAAGGGTGTCACGCTCAACATGGAGAAGGCCGAAGGCCTCGATATCTTCCGTGAACTGGTCAGTAAGTCGGATGTAATTCTCCACAACTTCACGCCCGGCGCCCCAATAGCCACGCAAATATCTTACGA
>Ga0113563_10000512_pt1 | contig 18933 bp, 18 predicted proteins | sample Mud3Dept3metaG_FD_80117 | JGI IMG/M metagenome (GOLD analysis project Ga0113563, IMG submission 80117) | Freshwater wetland microbial communities from Ohio, USA, analyzing the effect of biotic and abiotic controls - Mud 3 Core 4 Depth 3... | ecosystem: Environmental > Aquatic > Freshwater >...
CGGTCGGCCTCGATGCCCACCCGCAGCGAGGTCGTGGAGAGCACGGCCGCCACGGCCTCGTCGGGCGTGAGGCCCTCCACCGTGCCGCTCAGGGTCACGGCGCGCGCCTGCGCGGCGGCCTCGGGTGAGGCGAAGACCACGGCCCGCCCGGTCTCGCGTCCGGCCCACGCGAGGAAGTCCTCGACGCTGCGGCCTTCCAGCGTGAACGGCGGCGTGACGGTCGCGAGCCAGTTCCACTCGGCGGCATTCGGCGCCAGGGCGGAGCGCTCGACTCGACCGGCACCGACGACCAGTTGCTCGCCGGCGGCGCCCTGCACGGCGCCCGTCGGCGTGCCGACCTGCACCCGGCCCTCGCGAATCGCCACGCGCAGTCCGCTGCCGGCCAGCCGGGCCTCGTACTGGGTGCCGAGGTGACGCACCGCGCCGGCGGGCGTCGCCAGTTCGAAGTCAGGCGACGGTGTGTTCGCCTCGGTGCGCGAGTCCACGTACACGGCGCCCTGCGACAGGCGGGCGTGCTCCGCGTCCTCGAACGCGAGCAACGTGCCGGAGTCGAGTCGCAGCTCCACGCCGTCGGTCAGGCGCAGTGCGACCCGCCCGCCGTCACCCGTCCGCAGCCGGGTCCCGGCCTCGAGCGTCGCGGCCGCTGCGAGCGGGACCCAGCGCCCGTCGCCGTCGTGCTGCTGCACTTCGCCCACGACCCGGGTGACCGACGCCACGAGCGCGTCGCCCGGCGCCAGGGTGGGCCGCGCAATCCAGACCGCGACCGCGGCCATCGCCACGCCGGCCGCCGCCGCCCAGCCGGTGAACTGGCGCCGGCGCCGGCGGGCCGCCACCGTCGCGTGCCACTCCGCCTCGACTGCATCCCGCACGTTGGCCATCGCCTCGGGCGAAGCCTGGCGGCGTGGACCTGTCGCGGCGAGCAGGGCCGCGAGATCCGTGTCGTCCCGTCCGTCGATGCTTGATCGTTCGCTCACTTGTATCCCCCCTCAGGCCTCGAGGCTCGCCAGCACGTCGGCCGCAGAAGCGCCGAACACGGCTTCGAGCCCGTCCCTAAACGCCACCCGGGCGCGCGCCAGCAGCGACTGCGCCGCGGTGTGGCCGATCCCCAGCAGGTCGCCGATTTCCTCGACCGACCGCCCCTCGACGTACTTCCATTCCAGCGCCTCGCCATAGCGGCCGGGCAGGCGATCGAGCACTGCGTGCACCAGCCGCTTCAATTCGGCCGCGCCACAGCGGCGCAGCGGGTCGTCGCCCGCCGGCGCCTCGATGGACTCCAGGGCAGCGCGTACCTCCTCGCTGTCCTCGATGAGCACCACCTTGTCGGAGTGGCGTCGCTGCGAGCGCACCTGGTCGGCGATCTCGCGGCGGCAGATCTGGCAGAGCCAGGTGAAGAGTGCGGCCTCGCCGCGGAAGTCCCCGAGCTTGCGCATCGCCTTGATGAGCGTGGCCTGGACCACGTCCTTGGCGGTGTCGACGTTGCGGTCGAGGCGGGGCAGCGCGAAGCGGTAGATGCGCGGGAAGTACGTCTCGAAGAACGTGACGAAGGCCCGCTCGTCGCCCGCGAGCATCTGCTGAACCAATTGCCGGTCGTCGCTCACGGGGCGTCCCTGGGTGTCCTGCGCAGTTAGACGGCGAGCGGCCGGCAAATCAATCGCGCAGCCGGGCCGCCGCGCACCGCCGTTCATAACCGATTGAATGATATGCGCTTATCGCGGGCGAAGACCCGTCGCGATTGATTTGCCCGCGAACCGCCGTCTAACCGGGCGAGACGAGGGCAACCGCCCTTGCGGGCCCCGTCGGCCTTAAGGAGTCGCGACTTGATGGAATCTTCTTTGGCGCAGGTCACCAGCCGTCGCCCCCTGGGTAGCCTGCTGCACCTCGGGGTGGCGGGCTCGGATGCGTCCGACCGGGCCGAGCTCGAGGCCTTCGTCGGCGCCGCGTTCAGGCGCGGGCACGACGCGACGGTGACGAGCTTCATGCCGACGCTGCTGTCCTTCCGCGACCGGGCCGGGGACCTGCGCGGCGTCGTCGGGCTGCGTGGGGCCACGCCGCAGCCGCTGTACCTCGAGCAGTACCTCGAGAAGCCCGTCGAGGCCGCGATTGCCGCGGCCACCGGCCAGCCGGTGCGTCGCGAGCAGGTGGTCGAGGTGGGCAACCTCGCCGGCGCGAACTGCCGCGCGGCCATGCGGATGGTGGCGCTGCTGCCCGGTTACCTGCTGTCGCGCGACTACCGCTGGATCGTGTTCACCGCCACCAGCACGGTACGCGGCATCCTCGAGAGCTTCGGCGCGCCGCTGGTGGAACTGGCGCGCGCCGATGGTGCGCGTGTCGCGGGCAGCCCGGATCTCTGGGGCCGCTACTACGAGAAGGATCCGCGCGTGCTCGCGGGCTACCTGCCCGCGAGTCGGCGCATCCCGGGCTTCAGCGGCGCATTGAATGATCGCTAGCGCGCGCGCCTCGGCCCGGCTGGCCGTGCAGGGGCGGATCGCCCTCGAAGATGGGCGCCAGACCGTCGCGTACGACGAGCTCGAGTCGCTCGTGGCAGAGGAGGGCGACTGGCTCGCCGGCGGCGGCGAGCGATTCGCGATCGTGGCAGACAACGGCGTCGGCTGGGCGATCGCCGACATCGCGCTGCATCGCCGGCCCCTGCCGTGCGTGCCGCTGCCCGGCTTCTTCACGTCCGCGCAGATCCTGCACGCACTCGACGATGCCGGCATCGATTGCCTGCTGACGGACGACCCCGCGCGCATGCGCGCGCTGCTGGTGGGCTGGCGCACCGCGGGCGTGTCCGGCCGCTCGGGGCTCGCGATGTTCCGCCGCCAGCTCGACGCGTCGGAGCGCCCGGCGATGCCCGTCGGCACGGCCAAGGTCACCTACACCTCCGGCAGCACCGGCGCCCCCAAAGGCGTGTGCCTCGGCGCAGACCAGCTCGACGCGCTCGCTCGCTCGCTGGCCGGCGCCACGGCCACGCTCGGTATCGAGCGCCACCTCTGCCTGCTGCCGCTCGCCACCTTGCTCGAGAACATTGCCGGCATCCACGCGCCGCTGCTCGCGGGTGCCACTTGCCTGTTGCCGCCGGCGGGCGTCACCGGCTTGAGCTACGCGGGTCCCGATGCCGGGCGCCTGCTCGCCTGCATTTCGAGCAGCCGTCCGGACAGCCTCGTGCTCGTGCCAGAACTGCTGCGGCTGCTGGTCACGGCTGCCGAGCGCGGCTGGAAGGCCCCGCCGTCGCTCCGGTTCGTCGCGGTCGGCGGCGCCCCCGTGTCGGTGGACCTGCTGGCGCGCGCGGCAACCGTCGGACTGCCGGTGTTCGAGGGCTACGGGCTCAGCGAATGCGCGTCGGTGGTGTGCCTGAACACCCCCGCGGCCCGGCGCCCGGGCAGCGTCGGCCGGCCCTTGCCGCACGCCCGCGTCCGCGTCGCGGAAGACGGACAGATCATGGTGTCGGGCGTGACGATGCTCGGCTACCTCGGCGAGCCGCCGCGCAGGCCCGGCGAGGAGTGGGCCACCGGCGACCTCGGCGAGATCGACGCCGACGGCTACGTGTACGTGCGCGGCCGCATGCGCAACGTCTTCATCACCAGCCTCGGCCGCAACGTCGCCCCCGAGTGGGTGGAGCGCGAGATCGCGCTGCAGGCCGGGGTCCGGCACGTGATGGTGCACGGCGAGGCGCGTCCTTACGCGGTCGCGATCGTGAGTCCCACGAGCGCGGAGGTGGACGATGCGACCCTCGCGCGCGGCATCGCCGCGGCCAACGCCACACTCCCCGATTATGCGCAGGTGCGCCGCTGGCTGCGCGCGCCCGAGCCGTTTTCCTTCGACAACGGCCTGCTCACGTCCAATGGCCGGCTGCGCCGCGGCGAGATCCGCACGCGGTACGCCACCCTGCTCGACGCGCTGTACCGCGACGAGACCGATTCCTGAAGCGAGGTGAACGATGACATTCCACGAGCAACTGGCTCGCGCGACCGCGGCCGACCGTGACTACCTGCTGGCCGCGCCGGCGATCCGTCGCTGCCTGGCGGGCGAGGTCACGCGCGAGCTCTACGTGGCCTTCCTGACCCAGGCCTACCACCACGTGCGCCACACGGTTCCGCTGTTGATGGCGGTGGGTGCGCGCCTGCCCGACCGGCACCGCTGGCTGCAGAGAGCCGTGCTGCACTACCTCGAGGAGGAGACCGGCCACGAGGAGTGGATCCTCAACGACATCGAGCACGCGGGCGGCGACCGCGCGGCCGCCGCGGCCTCCGAGCCGGCGATCGCTACGGAGGCGATGGTCGCCTACGCCTACGACACCGTGATGCGCCGCAATCCGCTCGGCTTCTTCGGCATGGTGCACGTGCTCGAGGGCACCAGCGTCGCGCTCGCGCTGAACGCGGCGGACCGCATCCAGCAGACGCTCGGGCTGCCTTCGCGCGCCTTCACCTACCTGCGCAGCCACGGCGAGCTCGACAAGGAGCACGTCAACGACCTCGCCGCCATCCTCGCGCGCTTCACCGACGCCGAGGACCGCGCGGCGGTGATCCGCTGCGCCCGCGGGATCTACTGGCTGTACGGCCAGGTCTTCCGCGGCCTCGACGTCGCGGCCGAAGGCGGGACGGCGGCGCCCGCGCTCAGGAGAACGGCGTGAATCCCGCCGCGATCAAGGCCCTGGTCACCGGCGGCGGCGGCGGCATCGGCGGCGCCATCGCCGACGAGTTGCTCACGCGCGGCGCGAGCGCGCTGCTCGTGGACCGCGACTCGGCGGCGCTCGAGCGCGCCGCCGCGCGCCTCGCGATCTATGGCGAGCGGGTCCGCACCCTGACCGCGGACCTCACCAGCGTCGCGGACCGGCAGCGCCTGTGCGCGGCGGCTGCGGACTGGCGCGGCGGCGTCAACGTCCTCATCAACAACGCGGGCGTCAATCACTTCCGCATGTTCGCCGACCAGCCGCCCGAGCAGCTCGACCTCGCGATCGCGATCAACCTGCTGGCGCCGATCCACCTGTGCCAGGACCTGCTGCCGCACCTGCAGCGGCAGCCCGAGGCCTGCATCCTCAACACCGGCTCGGTATTCGGCGCCATCGGCTACCCGGGCTACGCGGTGTACTCGGCCACCAAGTTCGCGGTGCGCGGCTTCACCGAGGCGCTGCGGCGCGAGCTCGCCGACACGAACGTGACGGTACGCTACCTGGCGCCGCGAGCGACCCGTACCGGTATCAACACCGCGGCCGTCGAGCGCATGAACGACGAACTCGGCGTGACCATGGATCCGCCGGAGCTGGTCGCAAAGGCCGTGTGCGACATGCTCGCAGGCCGCCGCGTCGAGGCGGTGATCGGCTGGCCCGAGAAGTTCTTTGCACGCATGAACGGCGTCCTGCCGCGCCTCGTGGACGGTGCGCTGCGCAAGCAACTGCCCGTCATCCGTCGCTACGCCGGCGAGACGCCGGCGGTTGCCGTCAAACCCTGATGAGGTACCTCCCGATGAAGCACTCCCGAATCCTCCTCGCCGCGAGCGCGCTGCTCGCGCTCGGCAATACCCACGCGGCCACGGCGGGCGATCCCGCATTCGACGCGCAGCTGCTGTCGATCCAGCAGGCCTGGGCGAAGGTCAACTACGAGACGCCCGCGGGCGATGCGCGCGCGCAGGCGTTCGAGGCGCTCGAGAAGCGCGCCGAGCAGTTCACGCAGCAGCACCCGACTCGCGCCGAGGCCCTGATCTGGGAGGGCATCATCGAGAGCAGCTACGCCGGGGCCAAGGGAGGCCTCGGGGCGCTCGGCATGGCCAAGGAGGCACGCGGCAACCTCGAGAAGGCACTCGAGATCGACCCGGGCGCGCTCGACGGCTCGGCCTACACCAGCCTCGGCACGCTCTACTACCGGGTGCCGGGCTTCCCGGTCGGCTTCGGCGACCACGACAAGGCCGCCAAGCTGCTGAAGAAGGCCCTCGAGATGAACCCGAACGGCATCGACCCCAACTACTTCTACGCCGACTTCCTGTTCGAGCAGAAGCAGTACGCCGACGCCCTCAAGTACCTCGAGCGGGCCGCGAAGGCGCCGCCGCGCCCCGGTCGCGAGGCCGCCGACAAGGGCCGCCACGCCGAGATCGACGCCCTCACCGCCAAGGTCAAGGCGAAGCTGGGCTGACGCTGCGGCTGGCTGGCGGCTTGGCCGGCGGCCAGCCGAACCGCGCGAGCAGCGCGGAGAAGTCCGCGCCCGGCTCCGCGTCGATCAGGAGCGGCGTCCCGGTGACGGGGTGCGCGAGCTCGAGGCGCACGCAGGCGAGCAGCAGCCGCTGCACGCCGAAGAGCTCGGCGAACAGCCGGTTGTGCCGGCCCTTGCCGTAGGTCGAGTCGCCGATGATCGGGTGCGATACGTGGGCGAGGTGCCGGCGCAGCTGGTGGCGCCGGCCGGTGTCCGGCTGCAGCTCGAGCAGCGCATAACGCGAGGTCGGATAGCGATCCACGCGCTGCGGCAGCTCGACGGTGCCGAGGCGGCGGAACAGCGTGCGTGCCGGCTTCGGGCCTTTCTCCGTCGCGGGCACGTATCGGTCGGCGACTGCCTCGAGCGGGTAGTCGATCGCGCCGGTCTCGGCGGGCCAGCCCCTCACGATCTCAAGGTAGGTCTTGGTCACGCGCTGGTTCGCGAAATCGGCGGCGAGCTTTGCCGCAGTCTCGCGGTCGAGCGCGAAGGCCAGCGCGCCCGACGTGCCCTTGTCGAGCCGGTGCACGGGATGCACGCGGCGACCGAGCTGGTCGCGCAGCAGCTGCACGGCGAAGCGCCGCTCGTGCCGGTCGATGGGCGAGCAGTGTACCAGCAGGCCCGAGGGCTTGTTCACGACGACGATGTGTTCGTCGGCATGGAGGACGGCCAATCGTTCGCGCGCGTCTCCCGTGCCGTCGCTCACCACGGGATCTCGCGGCCGTCCCAGGCCAGGAAGCGGCCCGTGTCGCTGGGGACGAGCCCGTCGACCACGCCGAGCAACTGGCGCACCGTGCGCTCCACGGAGAAGAGCTTCTCCGGCGGGACGTTGGCCTGGAAGGGACGCGAGAGGTCCGTGTCGCTGGTGCCTGGATGCAGGGCCACGCAGATCACGTTGCGCCGCGAGCGCGCCCACTCCACCGACAGCGTCTTCGTGAACATGTTCTGAGCCGCCTTCGCGCCGCGGTAGGCGTACCAGCCGCCGAGGCGATTGTCGCCGATGCTGCCGACGCGCGCCGAGATGCTCGCGAACACGGCACGTTCGCGGTGTGCGAGCAGGCGCTCGAAGTGCTTCGCCACGAGCAGCGGGCCGAAGGCGTTGACCGCGAAGCTCGCGGCCAGCGTGTCCGCGCGGACGTCGGCGAGCCGCTTCTCGGCCGCCATGCCGGTGGCCGCATCGTGCAGCACGCCGGCGGCGTTCACGATGAGGTGCAGTCGATCGGTCTGCGCAGCCACCTCGCGTGCCGCTGCCTCGGCCTGCGCCTCGACGGCGACGTCGAGCGCCACGATCCGCAGCCGGGGTTCCCCGGTTGCGAGTGTCGAGAGCGCGGCCGCCTGCGCAGGCTGCCGGCAGGCCGCGAACACCCGCGTGAACCGTCGCTCGGCCAGCAGCTGGCGGACGAATTCGAGGCCGATGCCCCGGCTGGCGCCGGTCACCAGGGCGACACTGCCGTCGGAATGGGAACTCAGCATACTGTGCGGGCTCGGCGTGAGGGCGGAGAGGAAGGCGAAACGACGTGATCCGTTCGCAACGTCTGCAGGAATGGATCAGCGGCGGAGAGACGCGCCGCCTCGCGGGCCACCGCATCTTCGTGCGGACGGCCGTCACGGAGGGCCTGCCGCCGCTGCTCCTGATCCACGGCTACCCGACCGCGAGCTACGACTGGAGCCGGGTGTGGCGGCGTCTCGCCGGGCGTCACTCGCTGTACGCGCTCGACCTGCTCGGCTTCGGCCTGTCGGAGAAGCCGCGGCACGTCGACTATCAGATCGCGCTGCAGGCGGACCTCTGCATGGCGCTGCTCGAAGACTGCGGGCTGACCGGTGTGCACGTGCTCGCGCACGACTACGGCGACACGGTCGCGCAGGAACTCCTCGCCTGCGAGCGGGAAGGCCGGCTCCGCCTCGCGAGCATGGTGTTCCTGAACGGCGGCCTGTTCCCCGAGACCCACCGCGCGCGGCCCGTCGAGAAGCTGCTCGCGACGCCGGTGCTCGGACCGCTGCTGGCGCGCTCGATGAGCTACGGGAAGTTCGAGGCGACCATGCGCTCGATTTCCGGGTCCGCGCCGCCGACGCGCGAGGAACTGCAGGACCTGTGGGTGCTGATCGAGCGCGACGGCGGGCGGCGGGCGCTCGCCCGGCTCATCAACTACATGGAGCAGCGCCGTCGCAACCGCACTCGCTGGGTCGGCGCGCTGGTCGAGTCGACGGTGCCGCGGCGTCTCATCTGCGGAGCGGTCGATCCTGTGTCGGGCCGCCACCTCGCGGAGCGCTATCGCGAACTCGTCCCGGATCCGGACGTGGTGGTGCTGGAGGGCGTGCGTCACTATCCGCAGCTCGAGGCGCACGACCGGGTGGTGGACGAGTACGAGGCGTTCCGGAGCCGGTTGGACGTCCTCAGCCGAACACGAACACCTTGACCAGGATGTCGCCGATGCCGACGAGCGCGGCACCCGCGATCAGCCCGGCACAGATCGGTTCCTGGGAGTCCACCCACAGCGTGTAGCCCTGCGACTGCGGCTGCTTGCCGTACCTGCGGCTCATGAGCCAGAAGAACGCCGCGCCCAGGAACATCATGAGCGAGGAGTCGGGCGGCACCACCACGCCGAGCCCGATCGCGAGGGGCGAGAGCGGGAAGCGGTTCTTCGTGCGGATGCGCAGCACCTCCATGACCAGCGCCGCGAAGGCCGCGATGCCCATGGACCAGACGATCGAGCGGGTGAGCACCGCGCTGCCGCCGTCCCCGCCGAACACGGCAGTGACGAGATCCGACACCCCCTTCCACTGCAGCGCGCCCGGGAACGAGAACTTGTCGGTGACCATGGTGTCCATCACCGAGCGGCCGGCCGCCGGGTCGAAGCCGGTGAGTCCGAACAGGATGAAGAACAGCGGCGTAGCGGCGAGCGCCCCGGCGACGATGCCGATCACGTGGCCGATCGCCTGCTGCCGCGGCTTGGCGCCCAGCATGTAGCCCGGCTTGATGTCCATGAGCAGGTTCGAGGCGTTGCTCGCCACCTCGGCGCTCATCACGGCCGTCATCAGGTTGGGAGCAGGGGTGCGCGGGTCGATGGCGCCGAACACGAACTGCGGGATCTTCGACAGTGAGCTCGACGGCGTGATGCCGGTGAGCGCCGTGCTGCTCGCCGCGATCAGCGCCAGCACCATGATCAGCGGGATCGAGGCGAGCCCGAGCAGCCAGTGCACGCCGAACCACTCGTGCGCCATCCACACGCCGAAGGCGCCGACGATGGGGATGCCGATCCACGAGACGGGCAGCGGCAGCTCGATGTCCTTGAGCACGTCGTTGCCGGCCGCCGCGGCGCGCCTGCGGCCGGTGAGGCTGCGGAACGCCTCGACGAACACCTCGGGCCGCGCGAACAACGCCACCATCGCGGCGACCACCATCAGGGTGATGCCCCACCACAGCGCCCAGGTGTTGAGGATGTGCGCCCGGCCGAACAGTGCCGTGCCCTCGGCGATGACGCCCGCCCGCGGCTGGATCTCGCCCAGCGAGATCATGACGGGCACGACGATCACGAAGTTGAGCACCGCGCCGACCAGCAGGCTCACCGCCGTGCGGATGCCCATGAGCCCGCCGGCGCCGATCATCGCGAAGTCGAGTGTCGGAGTGAGCGCGAGCTGGCGGATGTCCACGCCCGCGAGCTTCGGCAGCGGCGCCAATCCTTTCTCGACCAGCGAGTAGTACCAGAGGTCGAGGTTGTGCGGCAGGTGCCAGGACGACTGCAGGCCGAGCCACTTCTCCTGGATCAGCTTCATGTAGCTCTCGCCCGAGACGAAGCTGACGCCGCCGGCGAGCACGGCCGCGGCCGTGAGCGCCTTGGCCTTGAACATGCCGCTCGCGGCCTCCGCACGCTCGTAGAGCGCGTCGAGGACCACGCCGCAGGCGCGTCCTTCGGGGAAGGGATGCTGCTCGTCGTTGATGAAACGGCGCTTCATCGGGAACGCCACGAGCACGCCGAGGATCGACAGCACGATCGTGAAGCAGATGATCTGCCAGGCAGGCAGCACGTTGTTGGTCGCCCACATGTAGGCCGCGAGCCCCGAGGTGAGCGGCATGGTCATGTAGCCCGCGGCGGTGGCGATGGACTGCACGCAGTTGTTCTCGAGGATGGTCATGTCGCGGGCGCCGAGCCGCGAGAACACGCGGTACAGCGCGAAGGCGAGGATCACCGAGGTGAGACCGACACCGAGGGTCCAGCCGGTCTTGGCGGCCACGTACAGGTTGGTGACGCTGAGCACGCCGCCGAGGAAGAAGCCCGTCACCGCCGAGCGCAGCGTGAGCTGCGGCATGTTGCCGCGGAACACGTTGTCGAACCACCAGCGGTCCTTCTGCTCGCGGGTCCAGCTGCGGATCTGCTCTTCGGTGAGGTGCTTCAGGGCCATCGCTGCGCCGGGCTCGGGAACGGACGCGGAAGCATACCCGCAAAGCCCGCGGCGTCACGACGCTCGCGCCGGCGTCACGGCGGCGGCTACACTCCAGCCACGGTTCACCGGCCCGGGGGTCGCGCGATGAAACAGCACACGGTCTGCCGCACGGACGAAATCGCCAGGGGCCACATGAAGGCCTTCACGGTGGACGGTGAGAAGTTGGTCGTCTATCACCTGCAGGACGGCTTCTACGCCACGCAGGCGAACTGTACGCACGTGTTCGCGCCCCTCGCGAAGGGCAAGATCCTCGACGGCTGCAAGGTCCAGTGCCCGTTCCACCGCGCGCGCTTCGACATCCGCACTGGCGAGGTGATCGACTGGGCGAACTTCCCGCCCGGCATCCAGGTGTTCAACGTCGTGCGCAGCGAGAAGGCGCTCAAGACCTACAAGGTGAGCGTGCGCGACGGCGAGGTGCGCGTCAGCGTCTGAGGTCCCGCGCCGCATCCCTGCGGCGCGGAATGCTTCGTCAGCAGATCACGGGCAGGGCGTGACGGCCAGCCGCAGCACCTCACCGCTGTCCGGCGACGTGCCCTTGTTGGTCAGGTAGGCCGCGCCGTCCGGGCCGATTACGACGCCGGACGGAAAGTCGAGGCCTGCGAGGAGCTCGGTCGGTGCGCCGCCCGGGCACATGCGCATCAGCCGGCCGATGCCGAGGCCCGGATTCGGTGCCGGCGGGGGCGGGAAGGGACCGATCTGCCCGCGCGCGACCTCGAGCACGTAGAGCGCACCGCCCGCATCGAACGCGAGATCCACGACCGCGGTGAACCCGGCCGCGTAGGTCTCGATCGTCTGGCCGTCGCTCGAGACGCGCAGGATCGAGGAGGTGCCGGGCCAGAACGGGAACGAGGTCAGCTGACCGACGTAGAGCGCGCCGTCCGGTCCCTCGACCACGGACGTCGGCACCGGCTCGCGCGGGAAGGGCAGCGGCGGCACCGGCGGCAACGGCGGCAGCACGGCAAACGTCCGCGTGCGGCCGTTCGCGAGCACCTCGACGAGCGCGTTGGCCCCGGCATCCGCGACGATGCGCCGACCCGGCAGTGCGACGAGCCCGTAGGGATTCGAGTCGACCGGGCCACCGGCCGGGTTGTACGCCACCTCGTGCGCCGCGACGTCGGCGACGACCCGGTACGTTCCGGCGGGAGTGACCTGCAGCAGGGTGCCGAACAGCGACGACTTCGGGCCGAGACCCGCCCGCCGCGCCGGGTCGCCACCCCAGGCCACGTTCACGAAGGCGTTCATGCCGTGGAAGGACAGGTTCGCGGGTCCGCCTTCCGCCGTGCCGCTCGGAAGCACCAGCGACGGCAGCCCGGTCGCGATCCGCCTGAACCCGACGCCGGGCAGGATCTCGGTGATGGCGCCGCTCTCGCCGTAGCAGCGGTCCACGCTCGGGTTCGGCGGTGACGGAGTGCAGTTCCCCGTGCCGCCGCGTCCAGCCTCGGCCACGTACAGCGCGCCGTTCGGCCCGAAGTCGATGCCGCGCGGGTTCGCGAGGCCGGAGGCGATGGTCGTGGCGTCGCCGACGTCCGCAAGCGATCCGGCGGAGACGGCCGCGAGCCCGGCGAACAGCAGCATGCGGGCCGGCGCATGGCGGCGGGCCGTGGCGCCCTCGGACCGATGCTGCGCGACAAAGGGCTTCGCGACAAAGGAATGAGTCATGGCAGGTTCCTCCTGAATGTTCTTGTGGTATCGACGGACATCTCGCTGCGGACGACCGACAGCTGTCCGACTGCAGCTATACGCCCGGCTCCGGCTCCCGATCCATGGAAAGGAACTGACCGATGAATGACCGATCCCTGACCACGGCCGTCGAGGTGTACGCTTGCGGGTCTCGAAGACAGACGAGTCGCCCTGCGCCGGGATCCACGCGGCGTCGGGTCCGGCCGGAGGTCAGTTCGATGGATCAGGCGCATGAGTGGCGTTTTGACGGCTGGACCTTGCTGCGTGCGTCGGGCGAGCTCGTCGGTCACGGCACCCGAGTCCATCTGCCGCCGCAGCCCCAGCAGGTGCTCGAGGCCCTGCTCGAGCACCCCGGCGAGATGGTCACCCGCGAGCAGCTCAAGGAGCGCCTCTGGCCGCGCGGCGTCGTCGAGTTCGACACCGCGCTGAACAGCGCCGTCCGCCGGTTGCGCACCGCGCTCGGCGACCATGCGGACAGGCCCCGCTACATCGAGACCATCCCCCGACGGGGTTACCGGTTCATCGGCCGACTCGAGTTACCCGCTTTCGCGCGGGCAACGGACGTGCTCGTGGAGCCGGTGGCGACGACGGACCCACCCGGTCCCGGGCGTCGGGTCCGCGCCGGATGGCGGGTCGCGGTCGCAGTTGCGGTGCTCATCGGGGCGTTCTGGAGCGCGTCCTCGTCCGTCAGCCTGCACGAGCCGCAGTTCGTGGCCGCGTCGTCCGCCTCGGCCGCTTCGGCACCGTCCGGGACCGAAGGGGTCCCGCGCCTGGACGTGGCGCAAGCCGGCGAGGCGCTCGCACGCGGGCAGTTCTTTTTCCAACGCCGCGGACCGGGGGATCTCGAGCGCGCGAAGCAATTGTTCGCGAAAGCGCTCGCTCTCGATCACGGCCTGGCGCGCGCGTGGGTGGGCCTCGCGGGCGTGCACTGGATCGAGGCCGTGGAAGGGCGGGCGCCGCGTGATTCCGCCCTCGCCGCGCTTCGCGAGTCGGCCAACCGGGCGCTGGCGCTGGATCCAGGCCTTGCTGAGGCGCACCTGCGGCTCGCGAACTACTACCGTGCGACGGGCGATCGAGCGGCCCAGACGGCGCACGTGCAGAGGGCGCTCGAGCTCGAGCCCGGCAACCCGATGTCGCTCGCCGTTGCGTCCGATTTCGCGATGTCGGCGGGCCGGCTCGACGAGGCGGTCGCGTTGCAGCGGCGTGCCGTCGAGGCCGATCCGCTCACGGTGGTCCAGCGCTACAACCTCGCGTGGCTGCTCTACGTCTCCGGCCGTTGGGCGGAAGCCGACCAGGAACTCACCGCGGTGCTCGAGCTGACGCGGGATCCAGGGCGAGTTGCCGGTCTGCGCTGCCTGGTCGCCGTGGCCGACGGACGGTTCGTGGACGCAAGCGAGCTCGCCGCCGTGATCCCGCGGGACGTCGAGCGCCAGCAGTGCCTCGCGCTCGCTCACCACGGGCTCGGTCGGGACGCCGACGCCGAGGCGGCCCTGCGCTCACTGCTAGAGTCCGCCGGCGGCGGCCATTTCGTGGAAATCGCCGAGGTGCATGCGTTCAGGGGAGACGCGGATCGCGCATTCGAGTGGCTGGAGAGGGCGACTTCGCGCTCCCGGTCGAACGCCGTGTTTCCGTCCGAGCAGGCCGCGGCGTGGACTGCCCAGCACTCACCGCTCATGCGGGCCCTGCACGCGGATCCGCGCTGGCCCGCCGTGCTCGAGAAGCTCGGCCGCTCAGGCTGAACCCAGCGCGAGCCTCCAGGCACCTGCGATCACGGCGATTGCGAGCACGCCCGCCACGACCTGCGCCACCGCTCCGCGCGGGATCCGCCAGCTCGCGTGCGCCACGCCCGCCAGCAGCCCCATGGCGAAGCCCGTCAGGTGCGCCAGCACGTCGGTGCGCTCGCCGCCCGCGCCGGTGAAGCCGAGCAGGATCACGCCCGCGATGAGCGGAGCCCAGCGATAGGCCCAGCGGTCGCCCTGGTCGCGGCGGCGGCGCCAGGCATAGGCCGCGAGCAGGCCGAGCGTGGCGAACACCGCGGTCGAGGCGCCGACCGACGAATGCGTCGCGGGCTGGATGAACGCGTTCAGCAGGTTGGCGGCGGCGGCCGCGGCGAGCACGGTGGCCCACGCGACGCCGGGGCCGAGCAGTTGTCCCGCCAGCAGGCCGAACACCGTGCCGAAGCCCAGGTTCGCGAGCAGGTGCCCGACGTCGAGGTGCAGCGTGAGCGCCGTGATCGCCCGCCAGAACTCGCCGCCGCGTGTCGGTCCGGCGCGCAACGCACCCGCCTCGAGCCAGTCCGCGCCGAGCGCGAGCGCGCCGGCGAGATAGCCGACCCCCAGCATCACCGCCGCGTAGAGGAGCGCGCCGACCCAGGCGCCGCCGTGCAGCGGTTCGGGGGGCGTGGGTCGCCGGCGCGGCGGATTCTCGTGCTCGTAGCGCTCGAGCTGCGCCAGGGCCGCCGTGTGCTCCGACGCCGGCACGAGCAGCGCCCAGGCGCGCCCGAGCCACACCACCTGCGACGGGATTCCGACCGCGTGCAGCACGAAGCCGCGTTCCTCGCAGGCGTTGCGCCAGAACGAGCGGAATACCTCCGCCGCCTCCGCCGGCGTCACGCCGTCCATGCGTGCCTGCCCGACGAACGGATGACCTGCCTAGCCACGGGCCCGCAACTGCGCGACCAGCGGCTCGAGCCGCGGCGCCTCCTGCTCGACGTGCGCGCGCCCGACGTCGATCGCCTCGCGGGCACGATGGAAGTCCATGAGCTGGAAGCCCGTGAGGTCGGGACGCAGCAGGAGGTCCGCCGGATCGATGGCGAGCCGGCTCCGGGTGATGCGGTCCTGCATGATGTTCACGGCGCTCGTCATCACCTCGAACAGCCCGGGCTCCGCGCGTCGGCTGCGGAACGATTCGACCAGCCCGTCCACCAGGCCCGACCACTTCTTCAGGATCGCGCCGACCTCCGCACTGGTCTCGGCGGCCGGCTCGTCAGCCGAGCTGCCAGCCGGGGGCGACGGCACTGCGGCGTGTTCGCTCGCCCGCTCGCTCGCCCGCATCGCGGCCCGCGTCACCGAGCGGCTCAGGTCCACGGCAATCACGATGTCGGCGCCGAGCGCCCGGCACAACGAGACCGGCACCGGATTCACCACGCCGCCGTCGATGAGCCAGCGGTCGTGGTGCCAGGCCGGCGCGAACAGCCCCGGCAGGCCGCTCGAGGCGCGCACGGCCGACATGTAGGGCCCGTCGCGCAGCCAGATTTCCTCGCCGGTGTAGAGGTCGGTGGCCACCGCGCCGAACCTCACCGGCAGGGACTCGATCGGCTCGTCGCCGATCTGTGCCGCGATCGCTTCCATGAGCCGGTTGCCGGTCATCACGCCGCCGCCGCGGAAGGTCGTGTCCACGAGGCGCCACACGTCGCGCTGGGTCAGGGCGCAGACCCACCGCTCGAGGTCGGCCAGCCGGCCGGCAGCGCAGGCGGCCCCCACCAGCGCTCCCACCGAGGCGCCGGTGATCACCTCGGGCCGCAGGCCGCGTTCGGCGAGCGCCTGCAGGATGCCGATGTGTGCCCAGCCTCGCGCCGAGCCGCTGCTGAGGGCGAGTCCGAGGCGGGGCTGGATCACGGGCGAGTCACGGGCAAGTCACGGGCGCAACGCGCGATAGAGGAAGGGCAGGCTCACGTCCATGCGGTAATCGACGTCGGAGTGGTCGTCGTCGAACTCCTCGTAGCGGTGCGCGATGCCCGCGGCCGCGAGGCGGCGCGACAGCTGTCGGCAGCCGTAGTGGATGCGGTACTGGTCGCGCCACCCGCAGTCGATGTAGATGCCCTTCAGGCGCCCGAGGTCAGCCACGTGGCGTTCGACCAGCCGCACCGGGTCGTGCGCCAGCCACCGCCGCCAGCGCTGCTCGATGAGCTCGCCCGTCTCGAGGTGGAAGGGCAGGCGAAAGCCGAGCGGCGCCTGCGGGTCGGGGTCGTAGGTGGCCGCCATGCACAGGTTCATGATCGCGTGCACCTCGGCGCCGCTCACCTTGGGCTTCTTCCACACCGACTCGAGGAAGCGGCGCACCCGACCGTCGTCGAGGCCTTCGGCGAGGTTGCGCTCGGCGGCGGTGTCGCGCGGCGGCGCGACGCGCCCGGCCTTGCGCGCCGGCCGGCGATGCTTCGCGAGCTCGTCGAGCGTGTTCGGCCAGTCCGCCCGGTACACGAAGTCGAAGTACGCGTCGCCGCTGTGGTTCGCGATCGCGCTCCAGTGCTTCGAGTAGCGCATGCCGTGGATCATCGCGCCGTAGCCGCCGGAGGATTTGCCGAAGCAGCCGCGGTGCTCGCGCGTGGCCAGCGTGCGGAACTCGCGATCCACGAACGGGACGATCTCCTCCACGAGGTAATCGGCGTAGCGCCCGAGCGCGCCGGAGTTCACGTACTGGTTGCCGCCGAGGCTCGTGTAGCAGTCCGGGAACACGATGATCGCCGGACCCATGCGCCCGTCGTGGATGAGCCGCGCGGCCCGCTCGGCGACGTTGTCGCTGAACGGCTTCCAGTTGAGGTGCGCGATCCCCGCACCGGTGAAGCCGACGAGGTCGTAGAGCACCGGGAAGCGCGCGCCCGGACCGCTCGTGCGTTGGTCATAAGCGGGCGGCAGCCACACGGCGAGCTTGCGCACGTGCGGGTCGCCGAGCGGATTGTCCGCCAGCACGGACGAGCGGTGCTCGAGCACCACGACCGTGCCGGCGTTGCGCAGGGGGCGCTTGCGGGCCATGCAGGGGAATCTCCTGGCGAAAAACTGCGCTACCTTTGCGCGCTCGGGGCCGCGGGTCAACTCGCGAATGTGTGAGGGCGATGGAGGAAATCACAATGGGTGAGGGGCATTTCGGGCGGTGGGCCGGGGTCGCGGCGGTGGCGGCCAGCTTGTGCCTCGGCGGCTGCGCGGCGCTCGACGCGGCGGCCGTCGCCGAGACGCATCGCCTCGAGGAGGGCGAGTTCTACGTCGACGTGGGGTCCGGCGCGCACAGAGTCGCCGGCCGCACGTTGCTGCTGCCGGCCGTCCTCGACCCCGCGCTCGCCGACGTGATGGGCTACGGCGGGCGGGCGGCCGAGTTCGCGCCGCCCGAGGGCGAGCAGCAGGTCCTCCCGCAGGATCAGTTCCCGCCCGGGATCCTGCACCTCCGGCGGCCATCGGCGGCGTGGCAGCAGGCGACGAGGGATCTTCTCGCACGGGAAGGGGCGAGCCACGCGGTCGTGGTCGCGCTCGGCGTCAGCCAGTACCCCAAGGGCCGCGAAGGGATGTTCGGCAAGAAGGTGGTGCTCGGCACCGGGCACGACGAGCCGATCCGGTTCCTCACGGCGGAGGACAAGCTGCTCGAGGTGCTGCAGTTCACTGGCGTGCTCGTGGACGCGCAGGGGCGGGTGGTGCGCGCCGGCGCCGAGGGCATCCTCGCGCGCGACACGCCTTTCGCGGCCCAGGTGTTCGACGTCGACAAGGTCCTCGACGACCGCACGCTCGAGCAGGTGCTGACGGTCGAGCGTCGCGCAGACCTCGCGGGCGACCCGCTCAAGTGGGAGGTGGCGCTCGGCAACCTGCTCGCCGGGTTGCGCGCAGACCCTGCGGGGAGGCGCGTGCCCTGACGCCGCCGGGCCCTATTTGCGTTCGCGGATGTCGATGAAGGTGAGGAACTCGCTGCGCGTGCGTGCGTCGTCGCGGAACGCGCCGAGCATCTTGCTGGTGATCATGGAGACGCCGCGCTTGTGGATGCCGCGCGTGGTCATGCACTCGTGGGTGGCCTCGATCACGACGCCCACGCCACGCGGCTGCAGCACCTCGTGGATGCAGCGGGCGATCTCCGCGGTCATCTTCTCCTGCACCTGGAAGCGGCGGGCAAACACGTCAACCACGCGGGCGAGCTTGCTGATTCCGACGACCTTGTTCTTCGGCAGGTAACCCACGTGCGCCTTGCCGATGATCGGGGCCATGTGGTGCTCGCAGTGGGATTCGAACTCGATGTCGCGCAGCACGACCATCTCGTCGTAGCCGCCCATCTCCTTGAAGGTGCGCTGCAGGTAGTCGCGCGGATCGACCGCATAGCCGGAGAACCAGTCGCGGTAGGCCTCGGCCACTCGCCTCGGCGTGCTGCGCAGTCCCTCGCGCTTCGGGTCCTCGCCCGCCCAGGCGAGCAGCGTGCGCACGGCGTCCTCGGCCATGGCCTGGGTCACGCCCGCCGGCTTCGTTACGGGTGTCTGCTTCTTCGCCATGGACCCTTCCCCGGTGTGCCCGTTACCGGCGGTTGCGCTGGCGCGCCCAGTAGGTGAGCAGCACGTAGCCGGTCACCATGCCGCCGAGGTGCGCGAAGTGCGCCACGCCCTGGCTCGAACCGAAGACGCCGAGGTACAGCTCGAGCAGTCCGTACAAGGTGACGAAGAGCCACGCCGGCATCGGGATCGGCGGAAAGAGCAGCATCAGCTTGCGATGGGGAAAGGCCATGCCGAAGGCGAGCAGCAGGCCGAACACTCCGCCCGACGCGCCGACGGTGGGCACGGGCGGGCGGTTCATCCCGCCGAGCACGACGAGCTGGGCGACGGCCGCGCCCACGACGCAGGCGAGGTAGTAGAACAGGAAGCGCCGCGACCCGAGCAGCCGCTCGA